>Ga0209189_1000277_pt1 | contig 43938 bp, 38 predicted proteins | sample C_130820_EF_Meta_FD_187308 | JGI IMG/M metagenome (GOLD analysis project Ga0209189, IMG submission 187308) | Freshwater microbial communities from Lake Croche, Canada to study carbon cycling - C_130820_EF_MetaG (SPAdes) (version 3) | ecosystem: Environmental > Aquatic > Freshwater > Lake...
CGCCGCCGCCGTCGAGGCCCCAAGTCAGGAGGCAGCCGCCGCCAAGTACCCGTCCTCCGAGCCCTCAAGTCAGGAGGCAGCCGCCACCACTGCGCCAGAAGGTCTCCTCTCCGGTGCGGCGGCCGTGGAAGCCCGGCGGGGGCAAAGATAATAATTATATAAAAAACAAGTAAGTAAAACAAAAAGAAAAATTTATCTATAATAAAAGAAAATATACTATATACATTGGTAAGCGCGGTGGCAAATATATTATAATAAAGAAAGAACTTATATCTATAAAAAAACTTATATAGAAAGCATTATATTTGCAAAAAATATAATATATATATATATATTTATTATATGTCAGCCAGAAATATGTCAGCCAGAAATATGTCAGCCAGAAAAATGCAACAAAATGGGCCAACCGGGCCCGGTTTGCCATTTAGACGTATAAAATCAGCCGCTATTAATAGACCAAGACAAGGTGATACACCACTTCAGAAGCAAATAAAGGAAGATAGAATTAGTATGATATTAAACGAATTACAAAATTTTTTCATTAATGTCTTAAATGTAAATATAGAAGATCTAAAATTAGTTCTTGGTGAAACATATAATATATTAATGAGTGATGCTGGTAATAAATCACATGGAAAAATAATTAGAGAATTTTCAAAAAATATATCAAGAAAATTACTATCAGAATTTCCATCTGATCTTCTTACACAAGTATCAACTACTGAAGATAGTTGGGACACGACAACAACAAGTGGCGTAACATTATACTCGTTAAAAGATCAAATTGATCTTTTTATTCGTAATATTAATGATTTTAGTGATAAAACTATTAAAGAAAGTTTCTATATAGAATTTATAAAAATTTTGCAAGATCCAACATTAAAATTACCTGAAAAAGCAGTTGTAGCATTTGCGCGTTTGTTTAAAAATGTATCGCAAATAGGAGGTTATTGCTACGATCAAACTATTATGCATATGTTTGCCAATGAAGTACTAAATATATTTAAATTCAAGCCATTAATGTCAGAACCATATTTAAGCGTTGCTGGCGCTCATTTAAGAAATGGTAGTGTATGTAATCCAGATCCATCATTGAATCCATATTACGATTTTAAATATGGTATGGCACCTAATATACTTTTTCATAGTACAATAGGTAATATGCTAAAGGTCCCAGATCCGAATATTTTGGCATTTGCACAAAAATTCTTTACTCCAAATTATCTAACACTTGATCCTCGTCTTATTGCCACGCATCTACCTATCCATGAGCAGCAAATAAAATTATTAGAATATCTTTTATATAAAAATCATATGTTAGGTATTGCTTTACCTGTTACTGATGAGTTTATTTCCAAACAGATTTTGGGATATAATCATTTATATGATAGTGACTCAACAATTAAAGAAGGTGATTTATATCCATCAGATAAAGGACATGCAATTACTGTTATTGGATATGATGCAGATGTATTCTACTGTAAAAATACATGGGGGATCATGTTTGAAAGTATTATACCTATAAAAAAAGAAGTAATGAGAAAAATATTAATGGATCAACTAGGTGCAGGTGCAAATACATATATTTATGTAATGTTAGGATTAAAAGACCAAGATCAAAATATCGATAATCCTTATTTATTAAGATTTAAAGCATTATATCCATATGGAATGGAGCCAGACCCCCCACCCAATCAAGAAAGCGTAGATGACATATTAAGCGATTTTGCACATGATCAAGATAATATAGGTCTTGTAGCGAGTATAAAAAGTTCGACAAGTAATTGGACAAATCGCGAATGCGCAGGACAATTACAACCCTATATAAGACAAAGTGCTTTTGCGCGCATTGGAACATATGATAATCCTCACACACCTATACTCTTTTTGTTAGAAGCAATATTACCTCTCATTATATTTTTAGTTTTATTTGGATTATTAATTATCAATTGCATGAGGAAGAATAAAGTTTCCCCTGAATTTTTAGAAACACGCTCTCGCAGATTTAGAAGGCAAGGTCGTGCTCGAATAACTCCTGCCCATGAAGCTCATGAGGATGAAGCTCATGAGGATGAAGCTCCTGAGAATGAAGCCGAAATAGTAATAGATGAAACCATGTTTAATAATTTATTAGAATTAGTAAGTGCTTATGAAAATATACCAGATAATATAAAAGATAAGATTATAGAATACAAAAAATTAATAGATCCAAATAATAATATAAGACTAGAAATGCCTATAATACATCCGGATACGCAAAAAATTATTAGAACCAGAAAAGTTAAGTTATTTAATTTATTAAGAGAGTATGAAGAAATCCGTGGGCGAGTACTACATCATATAGTATTAGAAGAGCGATTGCCAAATGCAGCAGTCGGAGGAAAAAGAAAACAGAAATATACAAAAACAGAAGAAAAATATGGTAGAAGATGTATTTATCTATCAAATCGCAAGCATAGATATCTAAAAATAAAAGGCGAATTTGTTCCTTATAAGACAGCCATAAAGTTGCTTTGCCGTATGTAAATTTTTCTATTTACAATTCTATATTTATTTCAGTTTTATTTTTGCTGTAAGTAGATTATATCTATCTACTGGTATAGTCAAGATTTATTTGCTTATTTGCTGGATGTAAAAATTATCTATTTACATTTCATTCGGTCTGCTATATATATTAATATTAATAATTGCTGCAAGCAGACAAATAATATATATATATTATCCTTAAATAGTTATCATAGAATAGCGATCACTATCAATAACTTGTCGCATAATATTATAAGGTGTCATATCGTTACATTCCATAATATATTTTAATATACTTGGACTATACCCAGATACCAATGATACACCTTCAATATGAGAAGCAACTGGATAGTCAGATGTTGTATTTGAACGTAAATTCCAAAATATAATTTGTGGTAATGAATACCCTGCATCTTTATACATTTTGCGTATTCCTTCAAATGATGTATTATCTTGGAAATTTGTGGCTTCATCAAATTGCATATCTGATAAAATATATAATCGATTTGGCATATCTTCTGCTGATACATTATACATCAATGCATTATTTAAAATAAGTTCAAATACCGCCTGAAGATTTGTATTCATTTCCCAGTGCATTTTTGCAATATTTTTAATCTTGCTTTCTAATGTAATACAATCTGCAGGAATTGCATGTAACTGAGGATTTCCAGAAAATGTAATTATTTTATTTCTGAATGGTTCAGCTGTTATACTTGCTATTAATATACCAATTGCGATAGATACTTCTAGAGGAGTACCTTCCATACTTCCTGATACATCAGATATTACTAATGATTTTGCAAAATTACCAGTATTTTGTTTTTCTACAAGCATCTTCCATTGTTCTTCAATAATAGAATCAAGCCTATTCCCTTGCAAATAATGTCTAACTAAATCATGTGGATATATTTGATCTGCATTTATTTTAGATCGACCCATTTTTATAGCACGAATCCATGCATCTAATTTATCTGGAATATGTCTTAAAAATGCATTCTTAAGACGATTTACTGCCACACTTGGCACCATTGATAAATCAATAGTATCCCATTGATTTGCACACATATCATTTTCGACCAATTTTAGATGCTTACGCAATGGGGTCAAATATTCTACACGTAATCGTTTATAATGATACCCATTTACTACTCTAGTATTAAATAAAATCATACATACTTGTTGTGTTAAATCATTTAATTTACCCCATTTCTTATTTTCAGAAGGATACCATTTTGCTAAAAGTGATACCGGTTTATTTTCAGATAAATTATTCAAATCTAAGCAAAATTGATCTTTAATTAATTTTACAATTAACGCTTTTTGAACATTATCTTCATTACCGTAAAGATTGTATAATTCTATTAAATCAAGATACCTTCCATATATAGGAATAAGATCTATATTATTATAAAATAATTTTGGATATTTTCTTGAAATATATGCTATTCCCTGCAAAAATGGATCTCTATCACCTTTGCCGCCTCGACAATCTCGTGAATTAAATAAAATTCTTAAAGTATCTATTTTTGATTGATTTAAAGATGCATCAATCCAATCATAAAATTTATTATTTTTAGTTGAATCGCGTGTAAGTTTAAAAAATAAATTTACACGCGCATCTCCTGTTGTTTCTAAACTGGATGCGCCATTTTCAGTAGCCATAAATATAAATAATGGCGAATACTCCTGAAAGCTGTTTTATTATAAAAATAAATAATCCTTAAATAAAAATAGTATTACAAAAGTAAAATAGACAATTCTGTTATATTTACTCGCGTTACTCGCGTTACTCGCGTTACTCGCGTTACTCGCGTTACTTTTATTTAATAATTGATGAATTGCTATACCAATATTATATTGGGATGGTGATTTTGCAATTATATATGTTGTTATCGGTGATGGCACAAATATCAAAGGTGACTGCAATTTAATGGATATACTTGTATTATAAAATAATATTGGCGCTAATGATATATTTGCAGGCGGCATTGGCGGTGGTACTATTAGTGATATATTTGCAGACGGCATTGGTGGCGGCACTATTAGTGATATATTTGCAGGTGGCATTGGTGGCGGTATTATTAGTGATATATTTGCAGGCGGCGGTAGACGTTTCTTGGGTGGCGGCCGTGGTGGTTTTGGCGAAGGTGGATAAAAAGGAGCAGGTGGCATACGAGGTGGCAATGGTGGTTCCGGCGAATTAGGAAGTGGAGGTAGTGGAGGCGGCGGCGGAGGAGGAGGAGGTGGCGGTGGTGGTGGTGGCGGTGGCGGAGGAGGCAGCGGACGCGGTGGCGGCAATGGAGGCGGTGGCGGCGAGGGTGGATATCTTATTTTTGCAGGAGGATTATTTAATCCATAAGATACCAATGGTGATGTGATTAATAAAATATAAGTTATTATATAAGTAATCATCTAAAATAGAAAAACAATTTAATAATTACGACTACCGAGCCCAGGGGCTTCTCTACTATTGCATCCGCAACCTCCTGGTTTATTATATCGGCTTTTACCTTTACGTCTAGATCTAGCACCGGCTTCCATTTCATTTGTTATTGGCACAGGCGGTGATTGTTGCTGCGAAGATTCCCCGTATAAATTACCAACACTAAGATTTGGGCTACTTGACATTTTTTCTTTTAATGCACTCAAAGCCATATCGCGAGTAGCACGCAATTGTTTAATTACATTATTATGGATTTCTTCTAACTCTTTAATTGTAGTTAAATACTTCTTAGTTAATTGATCTTTTTGTTCTTTTGTAAAAAATTTCATAGTAGTCTGTAATCTATGCAATTGCCCATATTGATGTTCTTCATCTGAAATTTTATGTTTCTCGACAGTTTCTATCATTTTTGCAATTTTATCATGTATTTTATTTTTCATTAATTCTACAAGTACTTTATGTTTATCAATTCTATGACTTGATGATGAACTAGAAGAAGAATGATGATGTCTTTTACCTAAAGTTGCCTTATTCATTAATCTTTCCAGGTCATTCGGGTTATCTACATTTAATTCTTGATTTGCTTCTGTTCTAACTTCTTTTAATAAAATGCGTGCATCAGTTTCAAATGCGGCTTTAAAATGTTCCATACGTTTACGCTCCATTTCTCGTTTTTGTTTGTTTTTCTCGTCTCTTTTTTGTTTTGCAATTCTATTACGTTCTTCTTGTTTTCTGCGCAGGATTGCTCTCTTTTCTTTCTCTGCTTCTTCACGACGTTTTCTGGCTTCTTGTTGTTTATGAACTCTATCAGTAGCAACAGTTCTTCGCGCCATCATTTCTACATCAGTAGATTGATCCGGTATTGCATCATCAATAGGTCCGGGTGCAGCAGGAGCAGCAGACGGAGGCGGAGGCGGAGGCGGAGGCGGAGGCGGAGGCGGAGGTACAATAGGCGTTTGATTATATTCCATTACTATAATAAATTAATATAATTTTATTTTAACGTTAAGTTTATTGGAATATGGTCGCTTCCTGTGTATTCACTTAATATATCTGATATTGCAATTTTATTCTTCATTGATTTGCTAGTTATAAAATAATCTATTCTCCACCCTGTTCCGTTTACGCGCGCATTTCCTAGAGGACTAAACCACGTATATTTTTTTTCATTTGGATGCAGTTCTCTAAAAGTATCTATATATCCCTTTCCAGTTTTTAAGAGTTCTTTAAAAGCCGCACGTTCTTCATCTGTAAATCCGTGTTTACCGCGATTTGTTGAATAATTCTTAAGATCAATTTCTTCCGCTGCTACATTGAAATCCCCAGTTATAATAATCGGTTTTTTATATTTATTTTCAAAAGATACTAATAATTCACGTACATTTTTTTCCCAGTGATTAATTCTTTCATTCAATCGTGAAAGATTAGATTTAGTATTCGGTACATATATATTAATCAAAATAAACTTGTCAAAATCACACGATATTATTCTACCTTCATTATCGGAAAAAGATTCTATTACTTTTATTTCTAATTGTTTAGTAAATACGGCTGTTCCCGAATAACCTTTGCGATGCGCAGAATATATGTGTATATTATTATATCCTAGCATATTAATGTCTTTTATAAATTTTGAAGGTATATCACTTTCAAGGCATTTTATTTCTTGTAAACAAATTATATCTGGTTCTTCTTTTTTGAGCAATTCAAATATGGCGCCTTTTCTAATTACAGCGCGAAGTCCATTGACATTCCAAGATATTATCTTCATTTACTTATTTTCTCTAACCATTTTTTATCCGAATTCAATTTTTTAGAAAATACAGGATTGCTATTTTTAGTTAAAATTCCCAGAATATTAATTTTACGAAGAACTGGTATTAATCCATAATTATTTATACAACGTATCAATGATCTATGTCTTTCCTCCGCTTTCTTATGAACTATATCCGCATATCCGTATTTCGCAAGATCATCTTTTACAAATGCTTCATTCTTAAACGGAATAATCATTCTATTTATAATATTAGAAAAAGAACATTGGTGTTTTATTAAAAAATGAAATTCTCCAAAGTTTTTAGCTACAAACAAAATGGAGAATAACCAAATACAGTCTCCGGGTTCTGTATCTGTTAAATTTGAAGAAGCAGATAAGTTTCTAAAAGATCTTGAGATTTCTACAGAACCGTCTTATTCTAAAATATTGCAGCAACTTTCGTACGAATCGCGTAAGAGAAAATACAATTTTATAAATGAACCAGAATATGTTATTAAAAGCCGCGAAAATGCTTATAAAACATTTTTCGATAGATTTATAAAAAATCCTGCAAACCCTAAAATTGAAAAACGCGCAGAAGAAGGATACACAACGGCTGTTATATTTGAATATAAGCGAAACGAATATTTCTATATCAATTATTCAGGGAAAATTCACTTTACCGAGAATTTTGATTCTAATAAGAAAGTTCATTATTATAAAATTCATAATGTTGTGAGGAGTCAAGAATTTATAGAACTAATGGACAATTATTTCGTCAATAAGCTCGGAATCTTTCACGATTATCATATTATGAATACAAATGAAACTGTGTATATCGAAGTGTGCTGGGCTGATCCAAAAAGAGAAACTGATATGACAAATCGTTGGAAAAAATTTTATTAAAATATAAGTCTATATTTATCCTGCATATTTGCTGTATGTGTCATATCTGCTGCAATTTCTTCTTTTTCTTTTATTGTTAATTTATTAAAATCAAGGGTATTTATAAAAGCATGTCGTATAAGAGAAACTGTTAGCGGTTTTTTAAATAAAAATTGTAATGTTCGATTACACCATTTTGTGTATGTATTTTTCAACATTGGTTTGCCATCTCGTGTAGTAAATAAATATTCCCTAGGTTTATTTTCTAGACTTTTCTTAATTTGCAATATTAATTCTTTTGGTAATTCTTTTTTAAATTCATTATGTGTCTTTGCTGTTTTATATTTGCCAAGTATTAATTCTGAGTAATTATTATGTAAATAATTATCTTCTGAATGTTTTTTATCTTTTCCTACAAAAACTCTTCCAAAATCTGCACGTAATGGCGGTATATATGTATAAAAACTTAATAATAATTTCGAATCACTTCCATCTTCTAAAGTATCACGTTTTTTCACTATATCTTCAAAGGCCACAAAACCTTCAATTTGTTTCTTAGAAGGCGCATTTTGTTTGTAGCGTTCTGCAATTATTTCATCTGATTCAGAAAATTCTTTTCGCCATAATTCGTAATCATCTTTATATTTACATTTTAAATCATCATTATATCTAAATATTGCTAAAATAAATGTATAGAAGGTTTTGCGAGATCCTATATTTGGATATGTATCATTAATTTTCTTTATGGCTATTTTTGGGTGTTGTATTATATATTCGAGACTTTTATCTAATAATTTTGTTAAAACTATCGCTTTTTGTATATAATTTCGTTTTGTAAACAAAGATAATGAAGAATCTTCTATAGATTTTAATAATTCTTCGTTATTCATCTATTTATAAAAAATGAAATTTTATTCATATATAATACAAAATGGCAGATCTGGAAATTTATAATAGATTATCAGAAATCCAATCTTTTGAATCGTTCATTAAAATACATAATGGACATTTTGATATAAAAACAAAACGTTCTAAATCAAAATTTACTATTGTTGAAAAATTGGAGAAATATATTACTTTCTTAAATAATCAATCTTATACCGAGAAATATCAACGTTGTTTTTCGATAGATTATGCACCAGGCCAAGAACCTTATAGTGTTCTATTTAATTATGCCCCGACATTTTGTGAACATATTATTTTACAATTGTATATTTGGATGAATTTAGAAATTGCAGGGCCAATTATAACAAGAACTATGGCGCATCTCAATAACAGAGATTATTTTTCCAACAGACTTAAATCAACTATCAAAGATTACCAAACTACTGATATTCAAACAAAAATTAAAATGCGCGCAATGCTTAAAAAATATATTAAAACACAAAATATTGAAATATATGCCAGAAGAGAACTCTCTGATAATATTCTAGAACCATATCTTAGATGTAGATTGCTTTATCATATTTCATATTTGGAAGAAAGATATATTTTTCCGCCACAATGGAATTATATTTTTAACAAGAAAAGCTGGGACATTGATAAAGCAGCTAACATTATTCAGAAATATTGGAGGCAGCATAAGCAAAAACAATAGAATAATATTATGATGATAAACCTTTTCGAGAAGAACTACTTACAAATGGCGAAGAATCTTTTGGAGATTTATCTTTACTGTTTTTATTTTTTTGATATAAGCTTTTATCTTTAATAAAATTTCCAAGTATTTTATTTAATTCATTAGCTCCAGGCGTATTAGATTCTCTGGAATATCTATTTATAGATAATAATGTGGTAACTGGTATCAACTTTAAATAATCTACTACAGGTTTAAGATTAAATGATATATATATTCGATTTTTTTGATAAAACTTTATAGGATCTGTTTCCCCTCTAGGCATTATTTCAATTATGCTAAACATCAATGTATTTACATCTTCTGATTTATTAATATTTATATATACTGGAAAATAAAAATGGTCATAATTTTTTAATGCTGATGCATTTTTCTTAATAATACTATGCCCAGGTTGTAAAACTTTACCACGACTAGTATCACCCTGTTCTTGGCCATTTTTGCCCATATATTTAATACCTGGATATCCACCTAGTACTTCATAAGGTTTTGATCCTGTATTTTTAATTCGAATAGAAATTCTAGCTGGCATATATATTTTTTCTACTGTTACTTTGCAATTATGATTATTATATAGTATAATTTCTCTTCCAGGTTTCATTATATTATAATTAGTTAAATATTTTTCTTAGGTCTGCCCTTTTTCTTTTCAGTGCTCTTATATATTGGATATTCTTGTCCATAATAAATTCGCGATGTTTTATTGTTTTTACAACGTTCTATATTTATACGCGCATCTACATTATCTTTCACTATATCCATATGTGATACAATCATAATATTATTAAATCTCTTAAGTAATATATTAAATATATCACGAATTTTCGCAATATTTATACTATCAAATGATGTAAATCCTTCATCTATGAATAATGTATTTATATTTACGCTATTGCCAATACGTGTTAGCGCCATACGCATTGCAAGATTTACAATAAATTTTTGATATCCACTTATTGTGTTTAGTGAAGGCTTATTGCCTCTATCTGTAATCGTATATATAAACCCAATAGAATTAAAAGTAATATGTACCTGTATGTTATCTATTTCTGATAAAAAATTGTTCATTTCTCCTTCTATAAGAGGAAGTGCTTTATTGGTAAATATCCAATGTCTAAACCCATCTATCCCTTTCTTAGTATCTCCAGTTATACATATTTGAATTTGTTGAAGTAATTCATATTTAGTCATAAGTATAGAATATGTTCCTTCAATGTCATTCAAACGCGTATCATATTGCGCCGAATCGTCAATATTTTTACCCAGAATTGTATATTTATTACGTAATAATTCCAGTTTTGCATTTAATTCAATAAATTCTTTATTAACCACAATATATTCTTTATATTTCTTAAGTTGGCTCCAATATGTGTAATTTTTACATTGAATATAAATATTATATTCATTTCGTTTCTTGCGATTATACCATTTTTTCCATTTATTTATCAATTCTATATTATCTTCAATTGTATTATATTCTTCGCGATAATTATCGTATTCTTCAATAAATATTTTCATTTTATCTAAAAGTGTCTTATTTTCATCATAACTACTTTTTGCTTTCTGCAAAATATTTTTATAAGAATCATATATATTCCATTCATTCTTAATTATAGTATTTTCTATTTCTGCCAATTCTGTAGAATTCTTATCAGCATCTATCCATTCTAATTCTGCTCTTTCCCATGCCACGACTTCATCATTCATACTTTCATATGTGGCTTCATACAATTCACGTTGAGCTATTAATGACGGCAATTCTTCAATCTCTTTATAGAGATCATCTAAATCAGTAATATTAACAACAGATTTATTCAATTTTGCAAGTTCAGATTTATGAATATTCAATTCATGAGTAATTGTAATAAATCTTTTCCGATGTGTTTGTAGCTTACACGCTTCACACGCGGGATTATATGGCAATTTATCAATTTCGAGAATTTCTTTTTCTATTTGATCTATTTTTTCAGTAATAAATGTTATTTTTTCGTATTTTTTCTTAATCTTTGAAGTATATTCAACTAGTTCATGTAATCTATTTTTAAGTTTATAAGAATCTGCAATTTCATCTGCATCTCCTACCTGTTTTAGCCATTTTGTATATTTCTTTAACCAAGAATCTCTATTTTCTTTTAGACGACAAGGAATAATCCGATTCTTCAATAATTCAATTTGTCTATTTTTCATAATAGCAAGATCTGCAATAAATTCTTCTAGATTTTTAGCAGATATTTTTAGAATTTCTTGAATTCTTGGAGTTGTAGGTTTACTCACACTTAATTTTTCATAATATTCTAATTGCCTCGAATATTTACATATTTTTTCTTCGATATTCTCGATTTCTATACTAACTTTATCAGGATTATCTATCCATTCAGATCTTTGTTTGGATAACCATGTATCATAATGATTTTGCATATTTTCTATAGTTTCAATGTTCATATTACATTTTGGTTCTATATCTACGTCTACATCTGTATCAATGTCACTTTCATCAGTTTCGACGTAAGCTTCAAATTCTGCAATTTCTCTTTCTGAAAACGTAGTCACATTCTCTATATAATATTTTTCTATATAATCATCTATTATTTTATCATTCAATTGAAGATCTTCTTCTTTAAATATATTTTTCATTTTTAATTCTAGTCGTTTTTCATCAAGTAACTTAATTTTACCAGCCGTGTCTTCTATATCTTTTTTAAGTTTTTCAAAATCTGCAATTTCTATTTTAGTAATCTTTGTACCACTATGTTCTTTCATCCCGGATTTAAATGTTTTCAGAGCATCTGTTATATATTTGTAAGCTTTAATTGATTCTGCGATAATTTCACTATATGCAGAAATAGATTCCATATTCATTGCGTGTTCTAATATTTCACGCTGTGTATCATTTGATTGGACAAAGAAATTATTAATATCTATTTGACACATCATATTTGAAAGTTCCATATTTTGAAGCGTCCCGAAATGTTTTGCAATCCAAGCAGTTGCTAGCGCCATTTCGGCAATAACTGTTTTTGTTTTTTCAAATTCGTTTATATCATATATAGTTAAACTATAGGTATTTATACGCGTTTCATCTTTTGATTGTGTATTAAAACTTCTTACTATTTCGTATGTTTTATCATTGCCATATTGAAATATTAGAGATATTGAAGCTCCATCATGGTTGGGTTTTTGATCATTGATTACTTTTCCAGAAAGTGTTTTTCCCATATTTATTTGTCTACGTACAGACGTAGTTTCACCGTAAATGCAAAGAGTTATTACATCTAGAAATGCAGACTTCCCCATTGCATTTTTTCCATTTATTAAAGTAATTTTATTTTGTATATTTGTAAAATCTATATAATTACTTTTACCATAGCAAAGTATATGATCCCACATTATATATTTAAATTTAATTACATTTGAACTATTTACATATGTAATATTGCTTAATGTTTCATATTTTTCAATACATTTTGCAATTATTTCATTTCTATTTTTTATTTTAATTCTTATTTCATCAGGCATTGAATCATTATATGGTATACATATTGTATTCTGTGGTTTATCAAAATAATCTTTAATATCTATATCTGGATATATTTCTTTAATATATTTAATCCAGTTCTCTTTGCTATTCATATCTTGAATACTTGTTAAATTTTTTTCAATATCTAGGATCTCGTTATCTGCTATAGATACAGAAATTACCGATGGTTCGATATTATTAGCTTTTAATAATTCACATAATTCTGAATCCATTTTTGATTCACTAATAAATTTAATTTTAGGATATTTTGGGAAAATAGGATCTGTTACTGCTTCAGAGAATTTTTGAATATTCTTTGCAGAAAATCGCACATACCATTGATTTTCTTTCTTATAAATACTTACATAACCATAATCATTTTTAATATTATGCACAATTGCATTCTTTTCTGCAATATTCCAAAGTAAATAACCGTGGCCATCTGTACTTTCGCCTACATCTTGTTGAATTAATGAACCAGGATATCCCCAGATAAATCCATTTGTATTATTTATTTGTTGTTTATGATAATCTCCAAATACACCAAAATCATATCCTTCAAACCACTTAATCGGATATCCGCCCCCACCATTTTTCAATATAGTTCCATGAAATAAAGCCACCTTTATATTCACATTTTCACTAAATTCACCAGGGTCAGGATATTCGGGAAGAGTATTTACTATACCACTACCAGAAGTTGTTCTAAGTACATCTTTTATAGAAACTACTCCAACACCAATATTTTCGAATTCATAATGACCAGTTGTTTTAAGATAATGAAACTTATGTTTCCTTTTTGAATTTGTAAAAGCGATTTCCAGCATATCAATTGTATCTACATTTGTCGTGGAATCTTGTTGTAATATGTCATGATTCCCACTAATTGCTATAACTGGCGCCAGATCAAGCAATTTAGATATAAACTCTAGTAAAAGTGTAACACCTTGGACACCAATATATGTTTTATTGTGAAAAATATCACCAGAAATAATTATAATAGATGTAGGTAAATTACTAAATGCAGATATTTCTCTTATAAATTTATCAAATACACTTGAATATTCAATGATACGAGCTTTTTCTTGATCTCCTGCTCGAACATGTAAATCTGATATGTGTATTATATGCGAATACATGTTATACTTATTAAGATATATATACTTAAATCAAATTTTTATCTTATTATCATTATAAATAATGACTAGCATTGCGTCTCAACAAATGCCTACGCCCACGCCCACGCCTATGCCCGCGCCGTCTACAACTCAACAATTTAAATCATTCGATAGTGTTACCGCAATTGCTGGGTTATATTTATGGTTATTATTTGGATTCTTTACAAGTTTATTAGGTTGTGATTTACAAAGAATTATGACAAAAAATATATTTGTAAAACATTTAATGGCACTCACGGCATTTTTCTTCCTAATGTCTGTAGTAGATACTGACAATAATATCAGCGTAGGTTTAACTTGGTTAAAGACATTCTTAGTCTATATATTATTTATGATATCTATTAAAAGCAAAATATTCGCATCAGCTATATTTATACTCATTTTAATTGCAGATCAAACACTAAAAGTTGAAATAATATATCAAAAAAATAATAATGGAGACAAAAATAAAATTGCATTATATAATAAAATTCGCTATTATTTATTATTTGCTTTAATAACCACCGCAATAATTGGATTTATATTATATTTTATAAAACAATATTCTGATCATTATGATGACTTTTCATTTATCGTATTTTTCTTTGGAAATAATAAATGTAATGATCTGTAAATAAATAAAGAATAGCCGAGTTTCTTTATTTATAAAAAAATAAATGCGCCGTACCGGAGTTGAACCGGTGACCGTGACTTCATAAGAGTCAAATGCTAACCAGACTACACTAACGGCGCGATTAAAGGGCACAATGGCCCTAATGTATAGAATAGTTAAATCTTTAAATAATTTTTGCAACTTAAAGCTAAATATAAATATGTTTATATTATATGGTACAAACACGCAGTCAAAGTAGATTAAATGCAAATAATTCTGGCACATCACCAACAACGCCTATTGCAAGTTCGTCAAGACAACGTAGTAATTCTGATGAATTATATAGTAAAGAAGTTTGTGAAAGTTTTGTAGCGAATCCCTATATAAACCCTCGAACGGGAAAAAGTATTGCTTTATTGGGTCCAAAGTTTTTTCGACTTAATAATTTATGTAAATCAAGGTATAATATAGAATTTGATGTTAATAAATATATAAAAGAAGAATTGGATAGAGATTTAGAACTTGGTGAAAGATTTTTTAGTTCTATAACTCGTCAAGGATCTTTAAATGTTATTAGAGTTATAAATGTGTTTAAAAATGAAAAAAAATTAGTAAATATTTCATCAGAACCATATTTGGAGTATGCATATAATTATGTTAACCGCGAAGAATATAAAAATAAAATTTTAGATATTCAATTTAATATTATAAAAAATAATAAAGTATTATTATTACAATTTGTAAATTATCTAACTTATGAAAATCATACAATATTTACTTTTACATATAGACAGGCAGCTTATAAATTCAAACCTGATACTGAAATTTTTAATAGAGTTATAGAAAACGCGAAAGAGAATGGTTTAGTAATAATAACACCATCAGATCCTATATATAGTGATAAATTTGCTTTATATATTATAGGCGAAACTGTAAGATTAAGAAATTACGAAGTAACAAGAATAAGTATTGAACAGTTTATTTTAAGGCAAAATCACGAATTAAAAATACTTAATCAATTGATAGATTCTTGTGAAAAAATACTGCAATATAATTATGTAAGAGATATTGTTATTGATGATTTTACAGAACTTTTAAATGAATTATTAGCAATACGTGAAAAAGCTAGTCTACCTAAATCTAAATCACTAACAGAACCATCTACAGCGCATTCAAGCAATCGCAGTCGCAGTATATCTTCGTCAAAACGCAGAGAATTACCTCCGTTACCAAAAATATCACGCACAGAATTATTGCAAGATGTTTTGACTCATTCCAAAGAATCTATGGACGTCATTACATTTAGGCAATTTTCTGCAATGAAAAAGAAAGATTTACAATTAATTATTAGAATAGGTCCAAGAACCCGCGATGGTAAATATAGTTCATATAATGTTGTAAGTATCTATAAAAAAATAGCAGCAGATGTAAAATCTGGATTAATTCCAAAAGACCCTTTGAATCCCAATCATATTATTACTAGTGATGAAATGGTTAAAATACAAGAAGCAATGCAATATTATAAACGTGGATTACCTCGTCCAGATAATATTAAAAAATACGGATATCCAAAAATCACAATATTATTTGACCCAGACGGTATGTTCCCTGTTAGATATAGTAATTATATAATAGCTAATCAAATGCATCCTGGATTTTATAGTTTTGTTGTTAGACATACAATTGGAACAAGATCTACCGATAAGATATGGGGAGTTATACCAGATATTGATGCAGATGAATCAGGTGAACCAGATTTAACTACTGGTGTTATTATAGAAGCCATACGGAAATTACATGATGAAGGAAGATTATTAGTTCCAAATTACATAAATAATTATCTTCAATTCTATGTACCAAGAATCCATTTAAATAAAGCACCAAGTTATTGGGAAACAGAACGCATAAATAAATTAAGACATATGAAACGAGAAATAGAGAATTACTATAGATTTAATCAAACCGAAACATAAAAATTATTTAAGGATATATTCCTTAATATATAAGAAGGCGTATAGGACAATGGATAGTCTACCAGCCTTCTAAGCTGATGATCCGGGTTCGATCCCCGGTACGCCTGATTTATTTTTATTTTATTACTAAGGCATTTGGTAAGAATGTTCTAGCATTTCTGTTACTTCATTTGACAAGTCATATATAAATTTAGTAAAATATGCAGTTATTTTTGAATTAATACAATATTTATGTATTACAATATCAGTCAATTTGTTACCTATTATAGATATGGTTTTTGCATGATAATATATTATTGATTGCCCCAATGGTCTTTCTAGTCTATGTTTTGCTATTTCATTTATATGTTTATAATGCTGTATATCCAGCTTGTTTATATATGGTCGCTTATGTGCTTTTGAAAGCATAACGCGTGTATTTAGATCTAGTTTTTTTACAATTAATTCGATAATATCATCTGGTGCATTTTGCATAAAATCATCTAGACTTTTGAACAAAGCCATTTTATTAAATATCTTCACTGAAAATCAAATTTTATTTTTGGAAGATAGCTAAATATTTTTATACGTAGATCTTTAGGTAAATATATATTCCTTTCTTTTTCTAACGTGCTTATAACAAGAAATACATCAATTATTATATTTTTCGCAACATTATTTAGTGTTGTTTTATAGAGCTGTTTTGTATATTCTCTTTCTTCAAAATATGATCTTATAATATTAGGACACGGAGGTATCGCATAATTTCTATCGTTTTTATGTATAATCATTTTTATTTCATTTATATATACATTTCCAGTATCGTATACTTCATTGTCATGGTCTTTATATAAATATGCGGTTACCATATCATTGTCTTTTGACGGGCGATAATACCATCTCACTTTTTTATAAGAATCGCTTAAAATTAACATATCATCCGATTGCAACAAAGACTTGTCCATTTGATTTTTATATGAAAAATAAATATAATATCAAATTTTATAATATTAGAGTTTTTAATCTTATTACAATATCACGTATTGAAGATGGAAATAAAAAAAACAATTATAGAAGGAGCATTTGCGAATATATGTGTTGTAAAACACTTTGGTTCTTTACATAGTCTCTAATTATCTAATATGATATGTCAAATTTATTCAAATTATCAACATCAAATAAAAGAAAAATCTACTTACGACAATATATTGAATCTATTAGAGAACCAATACATTTAACGGAATTCTATAAAACAGTAATAACTGGAATGAATCTTATTAAAAAAATTCAACTAGAGATATTAATGCGAAATACACAAATGAAATTATTACATGCAATCAATGAAGGATTTGATTTCAATGAAACTAAATTACTTAAACCTAAATTAGAAGGCCTTGACGATCTACGTTTAGATGAAGTCGATGGTGGTAGCCGCAGAGGCAGAAAAAATGGTACCAAGAAAATTTGACACTATATAATCATTAATCACTTATAGTAATAGTAAGGATGTACACATATTGTAGATCTACATATACGATCTGGAGATATTGAACGTGCACTTATTAAAGAATATCATCATGTTTTCCATCGTCACCTTCGCGCGCAGCTTCTGATGGAGATACTAGAGTTTCTTGAGATATATATGTAAATTTATATTTAAATTTTATATTATTATATATATCCATTGAATTTACATTAAGTTTCTTTTCTAGTTTTTTGCATATTTTGTATAATGTATTTAGATTAATAAGGCATAATTTACGATGAATATCGGTATTTATATTATATCCAAATAAACAATTGCGTTTTGTAAAAAGAAATCTATCAATCGCCTTACATTCTGAATTTATTCGCCGTTCCCATTTATTCTTTATATATTTACTATCGTATTTAATTAGTTTTTTCCATTTCTTATAACTTAGGCATTTATTTCTAATACTATTATTAAATTCTGATAGTTGTTCGCCGAGGATCTTTGAATATTTCATTATAATTATAATATTCGTTTAGTATTTATATGAGTTTTAGCAAGTTGGGGCGTATCCAGGCGGTTAGTTTTTATGTGCCGTTTAACTAAATTAGTTTTCTTGCCTAGTTTAACTAAATTGGTTTTAGAAAGACCGGAAACTAAATTAGTTTCCAGACCCATCAAAACTAAACAACCCGCGTCACATTTCAATTGAAATGTGACGCGGGTTGTTTAGTTTTGATGGGTCTGGAAACTAATTTAGTTTTACAATGACCGGAAACTAATTTAGTTTTATGATGGTTGTTAACTAATTTAGTTAAACGGCACATAAAAACTAACCGCCTGTATTCAAAAATCTTAATAAAACATTCTCCTATTACAAAATATTTATAATATTATAATATAAGGAAATATGGATAAGATTTCTACACGAGAAGAATTATACGATTATATTTGTTCAATAGGATTATTTAATGATGGAAGACCTGTTTATGACGATAAACATATAAAATATATTAGCCCAATACAAGCAAGCGGGATATGGCAAAATCCTGAAGAACTAACTGATTATTTATTATATTTAAAAACACTATCATTTAATAGTTATTTAGATATTGGAACATTTAATGGTTATACAACTAAAATTATATATGATTATATTAAAACTCATATAAATCCAAAAATTAAATTTAAAACTATCGATCCATTTGTTTGCTTAAACCCCGAAATAGTATTTGGTGAAGGAGAATATGAAAATATTACTATTGAACAAATTACAGAACCATATGACTTTGTTTTTATTGATGGTAATCATGAATATGGTTTTATTAAAGACTTTGAATATGCAGTTAAAAATGCAAAATATGCAGCATTTCATGATATAAATGATAAATATTGTCAAAATGTAGTAAATTTTTGGAATACCGAAGTAAAACCTAAATACTATCATATAGAATTTAAATATTCGACTAACAATTTTGGTATTGGAGTTGCAACACTAGTATAAAATCCGCTTAACCGAATAAAAATATACTGTCTTTTCTTATATAAAATACAATTTGTGGATACATAAGTATCAAGTTGCTATCATCTAATGTACCTTCTTGAATGGCTGTGTATTTTTTAGCGATATCTGGATCAGCCCAATTATATTCTGTAATACCATATGTTCTAGAATCATATATATAATATTTTCCGTTACATCTAAATCCGCATATAGCATGAGCGTAACCCAAATCACGGACATCCATTGTAATTATCCAAAAATATCTTTAGCTAAAATCGCACCCGATCCACTAACTATATCAACTTTCGCATAATGATTTCTAACATTATCTGCAATTCTCGATCGAGAAGTATTAAATGAAGACTTGGTCTGGTCAATAGTGAATATGTTAATATAAGTGCAGCAATATCTTTATTTATTCTGGATGGCGAACCATTATTATAAATAATATATATTAAATTCTTTCAAGAGATAAATAATCCGGTGATAATAAATAATACATCTTTCGCAGTAATTTATTATTTGTTTTGCCGTTTAATTTATTAATTAAATCTATAGAATCCTTATATTTAATAAGGAATGTATATATAATATAAGCTAAACAATATTCATCATTTTTCTTTAAAATAAAATTTATATCTATATATCTATTCGCGTAAGCCGCAATAAATAACTTATATGATAAAAATGCAAAATTGATATCTTTTTTATCTGTAAACATCATTGTCGACTCAATTTTATTATATATATCGGAAATATTCACAAGTTCTTCAATTGTACTAATATTCATTGATAGTATATGTTTTTTAAAATATAATTTATTTATTGCAAAAAATGGAATAATATATGTTCCAATAGGATTGTCTACATTTTTTATATCTTGCATAGAACCCCAATCGATTACTTTATATGTATTTTCGCATTTAACAATATTCTGATATTTAAGATCCCCATGGATATATCCTTTAGTATGTAATATTTTAATAACAGGTATGATATCATTTATAAATTTATTTAAATGGTTGCGCGAAAGTTTTTCGATTGCATGACAACCTTTAGATAATATAATAGGAACTCTAAGTCTTGTAATAAAATCTGTATTGTTATATTCATATAAATCTGGTGCATTTTTTTTAATTTCAAGTAATATCAATGAATTTTTTTTAGGATGTAATATATACTGACTATATTTTTTGCCAAATATTTTTTGTAATAATAATATATTTTCATACTCAATATAAGCACTCCCAATACTTTGATCGATAGTATAGTTATTTAAATTTTGATTATATGATATTAAATAGCCGAAGCATTCTCCTGTATATTTTCTAAAAAGTATATTATCTATTATTTCAATATCATCTTTATTATCAATAACTTCTTGAAAATATAAAAAAACTTTCATACATAGACCTTTTGGAATAGTCTTTATAGATTTATTAGTGTCTGCAGATATTAAAGAATATTTTCCTTTATTATCATCTAAATATGTGTATAGTGATTTATGACAAAAATAACACCCTGATGTACCTCTTGATAAAACATTTCTATCACACGTATAGTACATTAGAACTTACACTATGTAAATACTTTATTTTTTGATTTAACATTTCTTAATAGCCAAATATGAAAACCATTGATAAAATGTTTAAAACTACCCATTTTCTTTATTTCTTGTATTGCATATGATAATAATTCATTACGCGATACATCAGGATAAGACATTCTCAAATTCATATACCACAATGTCCATATTCCACAATTACCACCATTAGCCTTAATATTTAAATCGAGTTCTATCCAATCCATTTTATGAAAACTCATTGGGCATGTATTAACGGCATAAATACAGTCGGCAAAATTATACTTTGCAAAATATGCACATACTGTTTTGTCCAATCTTTCATTATTAGCTAAATTTTTACTAAAATTTGGTGCATTTGGTTCATATCTTTCAATTGTCCGCATTTTTTTATCAATAATTATACAATTAGCATGAGATTGGCCGCCTTCTTTTGTATTTTTTATCCATATTAAGAACACTATTAACCGTATTTTTTCATTAGACATTGATTTATCAATAAAACTATCAATACCAACTGGGGGAATTAATATCCATTTCTTTTTTTTAGAATTATATTCCCATGTAAATTTATTACTGTTATCACCAAACCCTTTCTGAGGCATTAAAGCACAATGTGGATGACGATTAAGTAAAAACCTAATTAATTCAGAAGTATGTAAAAATATATGATCATCTAAATCATTTTTCTTTTCCATAAAATATTGTTTAATTTTTACACAATCCTTACCATTAAAATATTCATTTTGCACACAGGGTGTTGATATACCTTGAACTTCTTTGCCAGTTTCGCCACCTGCATCGACGCAATTACCAGTTTCTGTATTTTTTACCTGTAATATTTCTTTACAATTTAAATATTTATGAGAATAAGCTTCTGATATTTGAAGATATTTCTGAAAATTTGCAAAAAGTGTAATCTGTTTTGTAGCTATCGCTTTTTTAACAGAATTTATTCCTTTCTCCATAGGATATTTAACACGGAATTTTATATAATTAATTAAAAAAAATCTGTAAATATTGCCATATTCCGCAGAATGCCCATTTTCAATTAAAATATCATGTAAATATTTATATTTTTCTTCTAAGAATTTTGGAAACAAAAGACTATATGTAGTTTCAAAACCAAATGTGGCTAATATGGGTACCATCATTTGATCAATCGCATTATTTATTAATTCATTATATTGAAATGATGTATGCACATAACCATAATAATCATCCCATAATTCCATAGTATTACGGTGTTTATTTAAAATTAAATAAATCATATGTTTTTTCCGATCTCTTTTCTTACCACATATATCATCTTTTTTAGTTAATAATATTGGTATAATAACATATTGAATAGAAGTATCCATTAATTTTGCATATATATGTGCAACTTCTTCATGAGTCCATTTAGGTGGCATTAATTTCTTTAAGCCTAAATCATCATAATCAATTTCTAAATTAGCTACATTTCCAAAATTATATTTATCTAAACGTTTCTTATAATTGGTGGCTCGTAAACACATATATCTAAATACAGACGTTGGTTTTACAAATGCAATATTGCAATTGTGATTGTAATTATTACAAATACACCAAGAATTTGGTAATACTTTTAATAAATAATCTAAAAAACGCATAGAGTAATCTCCAGACATTAAATCTATATAATAATGATAAAAAAATGAAAAAGGTTTATAAGTGTATTATAACTATGCCGGATTGCGAGGTTTGTTGCGAATCTTTCAATAAATCCACACATAAGAAAGTAATATGTAATTATTGTGAATATAATGTATGTAATAATTGTACAAAGAAATATTTATTGGGAATATCACAGGATCCCCATTGTATGAACTGTAAGAATGCGTGGAATCGCGAAAATATGGAATCAAATTTTACAAAAAAATTTTATACAACTGAATATAAAACTCATCGTGAAAATATTATATTTGAAAGACAATTATGTCTATTGCCAGAAACACAGCCATATGTAGAAATTAATAGGAAAAAACTTGAATTAAATAATGAAAATAATGCATTAAAGAAAGAATTAAAAGATACTATGGAAGAATCAAGAGCACATTCTTTGAGATTTACGTATCAATTAACACCCGATGAACAGATTGCCTGGCATAAAAAGCATTCTAAGTACACTAAGAAAATTGAATGCCTTAAAATTTCTATTCAAACTAATTATAATATAATAAGGTTAATTATTGGTCGCGATACTGTAAAAGCCGAAAGAAGAGAATTTGTAAGACATTGTCCATCTAATGATTGTAAAGGATTTCTAAGCACACAATGGAAATGCGGACTATGTGATGCGAAAGCTTGTTCGAAATGTCATGAAATAAAAACAGAAGCAGAACTTGAAAATGATAGTCATGAATGTAATCCAGAAAATGTAGCGAGTGCAGAATTACTGGCAAAAGAATGTAGGGCTTGTCCTAAATCAGGATGTGGCGCAATGATATTTAAAATTAGTGGTTGTGATCAAATGTGGTGTTCACAGTGCCATACTGCATTTTCTTGGAATACTGGCAAAATTGAAATAGGTAATATTCATAATCCACATTATTATGAATTTCAAAGACAAAATAATGGCGGTATAGCACCAAGGGTACCCGGTGATAATCTTTGCGGAGGTCTTCCTGAATATTATACATTATCTGCGCATTTATGTACTATTCTGAATTTATCTGTAAGAGATGTCTATGTAAAAACGAATGATCCTCCTGAACTTGTTACTCTTAAAATATTATATAGTAAAATATCTACTATTCATCGAATGCATGGTCATATTGAACACGTTGAACTGCCGCGCTATAGGCCAAATAATCAAATAGAAAACCATCGCGATTTGAGGATAAATTATATGTTAAATATTCTTACAAAAGAACATTTTAAAACAGAACTTTACAAACGCGAAAAAGATACAAATAAAAAGAATGAAATTACAATGGTTTTGCAAACATACCAAAATATTATTATGGAAACTATAATTGAAATAATGAATATAAGAACAATTGCGGAACTGACGGAGCTGTATGAAAGGATGGATAAGCTAAGAATTTATATAAATGAATGTCTACTTAAAATATCAAATCGATATGGAAATGTAACTCCTCAAATTACGTCTACATGGCAATTCAGTTCTACGGGAATAATAAAAAATGAATTAAAGCAAAAGCAACAAGAAGTAGCAAGAAAATACCCTCTTGGATTTGGTGTTGCTGTTGCAACTGAAGCCCAGACCCCAATCGAGACCGTAGCCACCGTGATATAAAATATAGATTACTAATATAATGGAGCATATAATAATAGTAGCTTGTGACCAAAATGGAGGAATTGGCAAAAATAATAAAATACCGTGGTATATACCACCTGATTTAAAAAATTTTAAAGATATTACTACAAGTGCGCCAAAAGATATGATAAATGCTGTTATAATGGGCAGAAAAACATGGGAATCTATTGGTAGCAAACCTTTATCAAATAGGATAAATGTTATTATATCAAGTACATTAATCGAAAATGAAAAAAACATAATTATTGCAAAGTCTTTTGATCACGCGCATTTAAGACTTCAGCATTTTAATAATATAAATAAAATATTTGTCATTGGTGGGGAGAGTATTTATAAATCATCAATTTATGATTTGCGATATACAAAATTATACTTAACATATATATATAATATATATGATTGTGATGCTAAATTCCCAATTAATATTATTAACCAACGCTATAAAATAACTATGGAGAGCGAAGAACAGAAAACAGGTGAAGGTATAATATATAAATATTTAATTTATGAACAATAAGTAATGGCAGATACATATATATATTCACTTGCCCTCAGAAATGCAAATCCGACAATAGATCGAAACGAAATAGAAAAAAAAACAATAATTAAAACTAGTCGCGCGAGCATAATTATGCAAATTGCAACAAGTATAATTGCATTTAAAGGAAGAAATAATGAATTATTTAAAATATCAAATTATTTCATAGATAAAAATTTCAACATAAATGATATCGCAGATGGTAGTACTAGTACAAAATCTAAACATTCAAAATATAATCTAAGATTGCAAAATTTTGTTTTAACAGAAGATAGTCTTGATAAATTTAATTCTACTAGATTATCTTTTTATAATTCAAATACGCACAAAGATTTATTAATGGTATATAACAATTTATTTTCTTTATACGGTAGCATAACTGGAAAAAAAAATAGTATAATATATTATTTTTCAGAGAGTAATCAATATTTTAAATTTATATTGGCATATTATTATCTATCATATATTCCGAGTCCAAATGAACATTATATAGTATTAATGACAGTACTAGAGCATTATAATAAATTTATAAATGATCGTAATATTACATCTGAATTATGTAATGCGTTATCAATAAAATACAAAATGAAGAGTTTCGAAATAGAGGCAGCGGGAGAGTCTTCTAAAAAAAGGAAGTCTGAAAATAAGAAAACAGTAATGGCCGATTTCGCTTTACCTTGCTGTTTCTTATGTGGTAAATTTTTAGAATATAAAACTTTAACTGAAGACTTTGATAACAAAGCAACAGAACATATTATACCAGTTGCAATTGCTTGGATTGTAGGCGCAATTCATTCTCCATTCAATTATGAATATAGTCATAAAGTATGTAATTCTATAAAATCAAACAATTTTCCAATTACAATAGATGATATTGTAATGGAAACAGAAGAACGCAATGCATTAAAAAGACTAATTGAAAATACAAAAATTAATATAAGTTTTGATGATATTAAAGAAGAATTAGTTGATAAATTAGTGGCTACTTTAGATGGAATACCTGCGGAATTTAAAACTCCTGAGAATTATAAAAATATTATAAAACTACTTAAAGAAAAATTTATAAATGAACATAGCGCGCATTCTGGTGGCAGAAGTCGGGATGATAGTGCCGAAATGTATGAAAAAACAATTATGATGAATGTTTTATTATCTAAATTAAAAATAGCTGTTAAAAATAAATCTGCGTTTGAAGCAATGGTATTATTAGAATTAATTAAATATTTTACAATAGTTTCAAAATGTAAAAAAATGCATAAATATAAAATATCAGGTGGTACAGACGAAATTACTAAGTATTTTGAAAGTTTTTGCCCAAGCAATACATATAGTTCAGTATCACAAAATAACTTAAGATATGAAGAAAATGCACCAGGCGTTGCGCCATATATGTCTACTTCAGATAGAGTTAATTATTATAAATATAGAATAATTAGGTTAGATGAAGCATCTCATATTTTACACGAAAAAACAAATGAAGTTAAAAATGAAATGAAAAGTTATGAAGAATTTATAATAGAAAGATATCAAAGAATATTAAATTTCCATATAAGAAAAAATGGTATATCTTTCTATGATTAAAAATAATTATTTAGATTTAAAAATTATATATCTTTATATAATTAAAAATAAAAAATGATTTATAAAATATTTTTTAGATATAAAAATGGTAGATATAGTTATTAAAAAGGATGGGTATAAATATGGATATCAGCTATGGAAAATATATTTAAATGAAATTGTTATAACCGATTTTATATGGAGTATATCAGAATATGAACCCGGATTTTTTATAAAATATATTAATGTTAATGAGAAAGATAATTTAAATATTATTTATATTTATTGCGGTGGAACAAATGTGGCTTATGTTATTGATAGAAATAACGTAGGGTCTGATGTGAAGTATAATTTGATTATATCGAATAATTAGGAATATATTTTATCTGTTTTATCATTTATAATTTCGTTATAAAGTTTTGTTTGATCAATGAGCTCATCTATTTTTGTAATATATAGATTATTCATATGATATTTAAATAGATAATCTATAATACCGGCCATTGATATTTTTAAATCTTTAATATGACTATAAAATTCTTCAAAATTATTAGGAAGAGGATCTGTATCAATCATATCATAGAATGCCTTTTTAATTTCTTTTTTACGAGGATACTCAAATTTAATTATTTTATCAACTCGTCCGGGGCGAATAAGAGCCGGATCAAGGCGATCAGAATTATTTGCGGTAATAAAAGTTATGCAACCAGACGTTGTGCCGTAAACACCATCCATAATATTTAATAATGCACTGAAACTTATATTAATACCTTGAGGTTGTCTGTCTATAAAAAAGGCATCTAGATCTTCAAATAAAATAATACTATCATTTTTAATAGTTCGCATCAATCCAATCAAAACTTCATCATCAAGTTTTTTAGAAAAATTAAATATGTAAATTGGTTTATTATATTTACACGCGATTGCTTTAATAATTGAAGTTTTACCAGAACCTGGAACACCTGTAAAAAGAAATGAAGTTTTATAAAGTCGCCCATATTTAAGATATCGGTCTCGTGTTTTTTGTGATAGAAAATTATCTATATGCGATATAATATTATCTTTAATAGTATCTGGAATATATATATTCTTATCGATATCTTGTGCATAAACTTTACCACAATGTTCGAAATATCCACCAGAAGATGATTTATAAACTTTAATTTTTTTTTCTTCAATAATATCTTTATCTGTAATTGCTTGAATTACAAATTCTTTCAAAAAATTAAGATTTTGATGAGAAATTTTAAATCGTTTAAAATATCCAATACCTGTTAATCCTTCTCCCCCAGTTGTAACAGGTTGTCCTTCTTCCGAATAAGAAATAATAAATTCATTACCTGAAATATTATCAACCCAATGAAATTCCCCATATGATGGAGTAATCGATGCATTATCATCATTATCAAAAATAATCTGAAAGTTATTAATATCCTTGCTTACTACTTCTATATTATCTACTTCTTTTATACGTTTACTCAAATATCTTAAAAAATTTATACGAGATATCGCATCTTGCAACTCGATTGAATTCATAGTTTAAGATAATTAAAAAATATAAATAATAAATCAAATTTTTACACAGAAAATAAATCAATATCAATTGCTGTTTTAACATATTCCGACTTTGCAGAATCAGAAGTAGTACCTTTCAAATTATTCCAAGCGGTCCATTTACTTTTTTCTTTTAGATTTAATATTCCTGACGGTTTTGGTATATTGCAGTCTCCAATAGTGGCTTGTTTATAATAGCTGTATAATTTAAGCATATTATCGTTAGAAATTATAATACCGCCTTCTTTAACAGCAAATTCAAGTACAGATGCACAATCCTCAAAATAATGAGATAATTGCATTATTCTAAATGTGTAAAAAAAATAAAGCTTTATATCAAAAAGTTGATTTTTATATATTCTTTTTCTTAAAAGAATGTTCGAATTCATTCACGACGGAGAAATTCGTATGATATTGAAAGATGTATACAATGAAATTCTAAATCTTAATCTAAATAAAGATCAAATAAATATTCGAAATCCTTCCGTTAAAACAGTATTTGATAAAATTGATGATAATATAAGAAACGATATAATGTATAATATTTTATTTATATTTCAATATGGCTTGAAAATTTATGAAAAGCAATATAAAAAACGCGAGAGTGAAATACTAGAAGAATATACAAGTGCTCTAATGACAATAAAAACAAAAATATGGCACGAAGTCAGAATCGGATACGCGCTATATACATATGACGATGATGATAATATAGTAGCATATTATGATGATAATACTAGAAAAGTATTTCTGCGGTATTTTTCGGATAAAAATGAACAAATAGAAATAAAACAAATTATCAGTCAAAGCATTTAACTTTGTTTTAATATTATAAACAAATTATGTTCGAGAACTTAATATGATAATGTCAAAGGTTAAAATTTTAATCTTTTTTTTCAGAATTATTATTTAGTATTTTTTCATATTCTTTAGCAGATTCGTATACTTCATCTATTAATTTACTACACATATAACGATTAATTTTTGGATGTTTAATAGCTTGCCTAGTCATATTTATTTTAAAAATTAATGTATTAAATTGATCACGATTATATAATACAGATGTATGAGATGATGGTATAATCATACTATAATATTTCTATTTTATTTTTACATTTTTAGATGCATCATACCATATATAATTAAACCAAATACAATCGAATGTATAACTAGTCCGGCAATTGTAGGGCATCCGGATGTAGATGAAATAGGAATTAACCCGCCGAGTAATGAATTGACAATCTTAAACATAAGTGGAGAAGCAATGATAAAGAATACTATAGCAGAATAAAAGGAGTAACGCATTTTATCCATTTCAGAAGACATTATTTATACTATTATACAAGTATAAAATAATTTAAGGATAGTAATTTTTAATATTGTATAAAATGATAGATAAATATAAATTAGATTTTTCGCATATAAATAGTGCAGTTTTTTTTATAATAATTGGTAAAATAAATGGAAGTATTCAGTTAGAGATGCACAGTACGAGTGATATTAATACAGAAAATCAGAATAGAATAATAAGTAATATTTTTAGAGTTAATAGAGCCGATGATTTTCTAGATTTTATAAAGAAGCATCCTATTGTAATTGATAATAAAGACGAGAATAATAGTTATTTATTTACAACAGAAGAATATAAAAAACTTATTAATTTGTTAAAAAGGCAGCAGGGATTTTATATTAATACCTTTACACCCATTTGTTATGTACCAAAACAAATAAATATAAATAGGGGGAATAAGATACAGAAATATTCTGAATCTGGCGAATTATTGAAAACATATATTGGGATAAGAGATGCGACGCGTGTAGAATCAATTTCCGATACAAATTTGAAATCTGCAATTAAAAATAAGACAATATATGCAGGATATAGATGGTTATATTTAGATAGAAACTTAGACGATAACACAGTGCAAGAAATTGGGGAATCAGTAAAAGTAAATACTCCAAAAAATGCGTTTGTAGCGATGTTAGACATAGATAAAACAAGGATAGTAAATGTATATAAAAATCAAAAAGATGCAGGGTTAGCACGTAAATTAAAATCTTCGTCTGCGATATATCAAAGTATAGTAAAAGGAAATTTATCAAGTGGACATTATTTTAAGTATTACGAAGAATGTTCGGAAGAACTTAAAACGGCATTTATAGAAAATGGAGGGGTTTTTCCGGAAGCGCATATAAATAAAGGGGTAGCAGTAAAACAAGTAGATTATATTACAGGGGAAGTCATAAAAGAATATCCTAGTTTGTTGGATGTGCAGAAAAATTTTCAAATATCTAGCAAATGTATAAAAAAAGCCATTGCAACAGGGGAAGTTATTAAAGGATTTATATGGAAATATTAAATTTATATGAGGCCTATAAATCCGGATAAAAGATAGGCGTTCTTATTTTTTTCTATTATTCGAAATGCGTTTGAACTATATAAATAATAATATGCGCGATATTATAATCCAAAAATTCGGAATGATGATTATTCATTGGCGTAAATCTTAAACGTTCTTTATAAAAATATTTTCTCAATCTATTGTAGAAACCCTAAATGTCTTCTGTTCCTGTTCCAGTTGGACTTTCCTATCCTCTAGTTTCATCGGCTGTACCTCCTTCTACTGATTACTTACAACAACTTCAATCTTTAAATACTATTAATAGAGTTGATAAGGATTTATGGAAATCTAACAATCAACAAACTAGCGATATATTAACAAATGCGGAACGTACAAACTTCCAAAATGAATATCGTGGAAACCGCGCAAATGATTACACAAATGCACATATGAGTGAAATAGCAGGTATGGCAAAAGTATCAAATGATCGCGCATTTGACTTTACAAATGCTCATATGCAAGACCTCGCTACTGATGCAAAAAATAATGCTGCCCGTGTTGATTTTCAAAATGAATACCGTGGCAATCGCGCATTTGATTATTTAAACAACCATATGACTGATGCAGCCAATCAGGGTTTAGCCGCAGTTGAACGTACTGGTACGGCTAATCTAGTTGCTGGTGAACGCAATGCGGGAAATGTTAACGCTCAAAATGAACGTATTGCTGCTATGCTTGGTAATCAATCTGAACGCATTGGTGCATCGGGTATAGCCACAACCGAGAAAGTCGGTACTGCACTTTCTCAGCAAAATGAACGCATTGGAACCGCACTTGGTTCACAGGCTGAACGTATACACAATGACACTAGTGTACAGGCTGAACGTATTGGTGCAGGTTTATCTACACAGTCTGAGCGCATTGGAGCAGGTTTAGGTATTCAGGGAGAACGTCTTTTAAATTCTCTAAATACTCAGAATGAACGTATTGGTGCATCTCTAAATGTTCAAAATGAACGTATTGCTAATCAAAATGGTATTCAATCAGAGAGAATTGGCGCCGCATTAACTGCTCAAAATGAACGCATTAGTAGCCAAACTAGTGTTCAAGCAGAACGTATTTCAGGAGATGTTAAAAGTATTTTAAATGGTAATTTTACACAAACTCTCGATGGATTACACGATATACGTGCGAGAAATATGGATAATTTCGCAAAAACATGGGTGGCTCAAGAACAAGCTAATAATCTTGCATATCGCAATACCGCTGATTTAGCTCGTTTAGCAGTTGAAGGATCGGGTAAGGCATCTCTCGATTTACAAAAAGTAGAAATGGGTCTTGGTAAATTAGCTATGGAGCAAGCTCAACAAGCGATGAAGCTAAATCTTGAGAACTTTGCTAAATTACAAATTGATGCTGCTAAATCAGAAGCAGCATTATCTAAGCAAGCTGCCGAGAATACATTCCATTTATCTAAGCAATTATCTCATACTGAAGAAAAAATTGTAGATAAGATGTATCATATTGAAAAAGAACGTCTCCGTGATAAGGCGCAATTTGGCGCTGCACGCGGATTAGTTCTAGACGAATATCGTAATGGTAATTTTGACCAGAAATGCCACCATTACGGCCGTCGCCGGAGCAGAAGCCGAAGCCGAAGTGGTAGCCCACGTAGACGTGATCATCACCATTATTATGATGATGGTGGTGACAGAGGTGGCCGTGGCAGAGGTCGTCGCGATGATGACGAAACACGTATTAATGTTATAACAAATATTCGCGATAATAATGAGGCACGATCAGGTGCTAATGCAGCAGCGCTTTCTGTATAGCAATTAACTGATGATCCTTCAAATTCAAGAAGAGAAGGATTGATTAATATTATTGATAATGAATATTCAACAGATTCTGATTGTGAATCCGAGAATATAAAAGAAACATTAAAAATTATTAGAGGTAAACAGGGCCCTGTCGGACCATGCGGACCCGTCGGACCATGCGGACCCGTCGGACCATGCGGACCCATCGGGCCATGCGGACCCGTCGGACCATGCGGACCCGTCGGACCATGCGGACCCGTCGGACCATGCGGACCCGTCGGACCATGCGGACCATGCGGACCTTGTGGGAAACCAGGTGAAGACGGCAAAGACGGTGAAGACGGCAAAGACGGCAAAGACGGCAAAGACGGCAAAGACGGCAAAGACGGTGAAGACGGCAAAGACGGCAAAGACGGTGAAGACGGCAAAGACGGTTCACCTGGTAAAGACGGCGAGCCTGGTAAAGACGGTTCACCTGGTAAAGACGGCGAGCCTGGTAAAGACGGCGAGCCTGGTAAAGACGGTTCACCTGGTAAAGACGGCGAGCCTGGTAAAGACGGCTCACCTGGTAAAGACGGCTCACCTGGTAAAGACAGCGAGCCTGGTAAAGACGGCTCACCTGGTAAAGACGGCAAAGACGGCGAGCCTGGTAAAGACTGATTATACCATGTAAAAATTATTTAAAATTAATTATTTTTATATTATATTATGGAAGCATATTATATTGCTGGATTTGGTGGAGGCCAAAATGGCAAAGGCCCTTGGAATAAATTATTGATAATTTTTGTAGGATTTTATCATTTATTTCTAAAAAAATGAATATAAATTTATATTAAAATTATATAAAATGCAATCGATTAATATTGCAATTAGCAATGAGACGATATGGGTTCACAGCAAATCGACAAAGATATCTTTTATAGATATTCACAAAGCAATAATTAACGCAAATAAAGTAAAGCATCCTTTGTCAAAGAAAATTGCATGGGAAAATGTATATCAATTATCACGCGAATATCAAAAACAGAATAAATAAATATTTCTTCAAATTATTTCTTTGAACGAATCTTCTTTTTTTGTTTTTTCCCCCCTTGAAGAACATTTACTGATGCTAATTGTGTCGCTGTATTTTGATATTGTATACTCGATGCAATACCTCCATCCGATGAATAAGGAGTAGACATTGTTGATATAATAGGCCCCGCTATTCTATCTCCCGGCCAAGCATCACCGGCCGCACCGCCTTTTTTAAGTTTTTTATTTCTGGCTTTCTTAGGAGGCATTTACTATACTTATAAAGTAAAAAAATGAATTAAAGACATATATATTATATATTAAAATGTATTCAATGCTTCTACAAAAAAATGCAATTCTTGAAAACCCATATATATATACAATATCTGACAGAAATACAAAACCTTTTACCCTACAAATAAATAAAAAACCAAATAAAAATATTACAAAAACAACAATGGTATCATTTCGCAATGAAATTGATGCGTTTACAATGGCATATCTTCTAGAAAATCATAAAAAAATTCAACACGACTGGCCTTATAGTATATTTGATGGTGAAAATCAAGATAGTAGTTTCTCTATATATGGCGATATGCGAAACATTAATAATAATGTTAAATTGATTGAATTAAATATTGAGAGCTGGAAAGATGAAGAGCTACAAAAATATTGTGTTAAAAATATTATGGATATTCTATATATTGATAATTTAGATAAGCATAAAAATAATAAATTTTCACTTCAAGGAAAACTATATAATATTGAAGCAGATTTCCAATATTATATAGATATTTTCAATGATAAATTAAGATAATGTTGTTCCGGTCATAGTAACTGGTCCTCCTATAGGTACATATGTACTGGCAATTCCTATTATATTATAAGAAAGCAATGTAAATGTATATGATGCACCGGGTGTTAAATAACTAATATATATTGATGTACCTTGTACATTTGTTAATGTCCCTGATGTAGGCGCAGAAATAGATGTCCAACTTATAGTTAAACTACTATAATTTCCAGACCATTGTAAATATAGATTTGTGCGAGGATCTTGAGATTGCGGTGCTGTTGCAGAAAATGAATTTATAATTGATAAAGTATATATTGTTCTTGAAATATATGGTTTTCCTGATGCAGGTGGAATACCATTATTATATGGTGTTATCATTATAATATATTGACCATTAGCTTGTAATCCAGTCACCGGATATGATAAATTAGATTTATCAGATAACTGCATAGATTGACTCGACGTAGTGCCCATCCATGAAACAATTACATAATTATATAATGCAATATTCCACGATATTTGTAGCGAATTTGTAGTTGGTACACCAATTGTTACACCATCAATTACACCTAATGTTGTTGCAACTAATGATATTTGGGCTCCTGTATTATAGGCCGCATTTGTTGATGCATTATAAGGTATCAATGTAAATGTATATGTTATATTAGTTGATAAACCATTTGCAATATATGTATATATATTATTTCCCGGAGATGAATATAAGCCATCAGATGGACCTGCTTGAGGTAAACCATCTGTGCCCACCCATTGTAAAATGACTTTATTATAATATCCACTCCATTGCAAAAATATTTGATTATATGTATTTGATGTATATTGAAAAGAATTGATAACAGGTAGTGTATATCCCGAAATAACAGATATGTCAGAATGAAAAGTATTTATTTGATTTATATTATTAACAGCATATAATGTCATTGTATATTGTGTAGAAGGTAATAATGCATTGTTAAAGTCATATTGTGTTCCAATTAAATTATTAATATACTGTGTTATTGTTCCGTTGACTGATAATTGTATATTAACTGACGCAAATCCACCCGGATTCCATCCTATTGTTAAATTGTAAAAATCGTATTTTATAATAGTCAAACCAGTAATTTTTCCGTATGTAAGTATTTGTGATGTTTGAATACTTGCTCCAGCTAAATTATTCGCATTATAAGGTGTAATCGTAAATGTATAATACATATTTGGTTTTAATATATTATTTATAAAACTTGATCCAGTTAATATAGTAATTGGAGGATAACTTATCGGCATAGAAGTAGAAGATATATATTCATTATTTGTTATTGTAACATAATTAGCGATAGCATTCCAATAAATAGTAGCGCTTCCAGATAATATTGTATTAATTTGTATAGTCGGTTGAATATTTTGCATAATTGGCAGAGTTATTATATTACAACTTACTTGACTACCGGCAATGCCATTCATATCAAATGGTGTAATATAAAAAGTGCAATTCTGATTTGCACTAAAACCTGTAAATATATGTGACGAAATTCCCAAATTAAATGATAAAGATGAGACACTCGGTATATTTATATTATTATATATTTGAACTGAACTATATTCTCCGATCCACTTAATTTCTATGCTATTAGCTGTAATTGTAAGTGGCATTATTGATGAAATATATACAAGTGTTGTTGAACTAAATGACGGCAATATATTTGCAACTCCACTATAGTTATAAACTGTAATTGTAATTTGATATGTTGTATATGCAACAAGTTGACTTATTACATAACTAGAAATTGGATAATTTATTTGTAAGCTACTGCCAGCAACTGCATTTGCTACACTTCCAGTAACAGGTATCCATGTAATAAATAGATAATTATAATTATTATTTACATTCCAAGATATTGTATTGCTTATAGTAGATGGATTCGCTTGAATGTCAGTAATAGTAGCTAATGTATATATATTTTTTGTATAAATAGATGAATTTATTAAAGCATCTGATATTGGTATTGGATTTTGCCCAGATGTATATGGTATATAAACTAATGTATATAATGTATTTGGTATTAAATTTGATAATATGTATGGTAAATATCCTTGACCAAAATTTAGTTGTGGATTTGGATATGGTTCTATGCCATTTAATCGTAATTTAACATAATTAAATGTACCTGTTAATTCTGTAATAATAATACTATTTGTAGTAGATATATTTGATGTTCTTGTTAAATTAGCGTATGTTTGAATGGGATTTAATATATTCGAATTACCAAATGCAGTAGGTGAATCACTATTATAAGGTATAATAGTAAATTGATATTGTGTATTTGGCAATAAATTCGATAAAATCACAGGCGATGTTATTATATTGGTATATAATTGCGGCAATTGTGGAGTAGCCACAATATTTACAAATGCATAATTATTATTTATATTTAATAGATTCTGTGCTCCCCACGCAATAGTCGCAGATGTATCAGTATATGATAAAATAGATACGCTATTTAAACTTGGCAAGCTATATCTAGAAATCTGCCGAGGAATACCAATTAGATTATTATCATCGTATGGCTCTACTACAAATGTATATCTTATATTTGGGTTCAATATAGTTGATACAATGGCTGAATTAATTTGACTTGTTATGCTTATTTTATTATTAAAAGTAGTTTGTAAAATACCATTATAATCTGTCCAGTAATAATAATATTTTATACTACGATAAATTCCATACCAATACAATATAGCAGTTGATGTTATAAGATCAGAATTTAATGTCATAGTAACTGATAAACTATTTGGATCTATTGATGTTAAAGTACTAAATGATCTAGATATACCTATACCGGCTGCATTGGTTTGATTATATGGAATTATATTTAAATTATAAAGACATTGCGGTGTTAAGTTACTAATAGTATAATTATTTGTCACTACATTAGAATATACAGCAACCGGAAGATTACTTGAGATATATATATTTACATATGTATATCCATAAGACGGATTTGTCCACGAGAAATTAATAATTGTATCTGTAATAGAAATAAGCGAAATAGAATTACCAATTACTGGTAATGTATTAATATTAATTATAGGCGATGGTATTCCTCTACCTACACCTGGAATTGATGATACGGCTTGTGCATATATTGAATATAAAACATTTGGATAAAATGGCGGCTTTATAACTTTTGGCGAATATGGAGAAGTAAATGTAATAAATCCCGAAATATTTGGCTGTGTAGATGCCCAATATATATTAATTCCAGCTAAATTATTTTGTAAGCCGCCATAAGTCCATTGTAATTCACACAAATTACTTGATATATTTAATGCTGAGATACTTGTTATAATAGATAGAGTTGTAAAAGAGTCATTTATGACCGATCCAATACCCGTAATATTATAAGGAATTACAGAATAAGTATATAATGTATTTGCATTTAAATTATTTATAGCAACAGCTATAGTTGAATTATTGACTTGTTGCATAATATTTATTTGATTCACATTATCTAATGATAAAATTGCATTACTAAAAGAACCAGTTAAAAACAATATTGCGTTTGATGAGGTAATTGTAGAATTATAATTTATATCAATAAATGTATGATTTGTTATATTTGGTAATGTATATACAGTAATATAACTATAATTATTAATATCTGACATACCAAGTGAATTTACGGGTACAGCATATATTGTATAAAATGTATTCGGATTTAAACCACTTATATGATATGAATTATTTATAGTATTTGCATATATATTAGTTAAATTATTATAATAAATATTTATTGAATCATATTTATATCCTGTAGTTATCCAAGCCACATCAATTGTATTCACGTTACTATTTGTTATATATAAAGGTCCTACAGTTGCATATGCAGATACTTTGGGAATTATATATGGACTGCCTGCGATATTATTATTATTGAAAGGAATATATGTAAAAGTATATAACGCATCTGGCATTATATTGGAAGTAATTGATACTGTTGAATTTACATATTGTGAATATATTTGAGAATTTGGTATTAATAAATTTGACCAAGATATTAATAAATTACTAAAACCGCCAATGACTACATTACTACTATAATTTGTTCTTAGATATGGTGCGGCAAATAAAATCGCAGGAAGTGTAGTAGCTTGTATAGTTAATGGTATTCCTGCACCACCTGAATTATAAGGGGCTACGGAAAATATGTAATTAACATTCGGTTGCAATCCTGTAATATTGACACGATTATTAGGGTATATCGATGGCGCCCCTGATATAAATGAATCAGGCGGATACCAAGATATACCAATACCTCCGCTACTTTGATTAAACTGATTATACCAATCTAAATAGACACTTGAAGATGTAATTGGATTTGTAACACCGCCATAGAATACTAATGTATATATTCTTGGCAAAGAACGTATATATAATGGCAGTGGCTTATCACTCAATAAACAGGAAACATTTGAATAATTATAAGGTTGTAATTGAAAATCATACAGGGTATCTGGGGCGGATACAGATAATGTTAATGAATTATTATATACATTAGAGTTATAATTTGTAAGATAGCTTGAAGATTGCACATTAACATAATTATAGTGACCATTCCAAGATATTTCTATTTGATTTGATAAAGCGCCTATTAATGATATATTAGTTGAATATAATATTGGCAGAGTACATTGTGAAATAACTATAGTATTATTTGGCATTTGAGAATTATTATATGGTGTAATACCAATTGTATAAATTGTATTTGCATATAAATTAGCTATAGTATATTGAGTTTGTGCATGTTCTATATTTTGCAAATATGATAACCAAGAAACAGTAATGTATGAAGCAATTGATTGATTCCATGATAATGTAATATGATCATATTCGTTATCAATATTTGTAATACCTCCAAATATTGCGAGAGAATAAAAGTCTAATATACTTTGATATAAAGGCGGGAATTTTATAGGTGTTGCAATTGAATTTATATTATTAGGTATTAATGTAATTCTATATTCTGTATTTGGTATGATACCGATATTGCTTAAATTATAATTACAACCTAATATATTCTGTTCATTTAAAAGAGTAATACCAGTATTATTATTAGTTAATCTCAGGTTGTATGAAGAATATTCATTTAATAAAATACCGTTATTTATTGATAATACAGCAGAATTTTCGCTAATATTTATAACATTAAATGAAGATATTGATGCATATGTTGTAATAGGATTTGTTTTTATAGCATTTATATAGCTTGGTATACCATCAATATTTACTGGTAATAAGCTAATTGTATAATTTCTATTAGGATATAAAGTTGTTATCGTATATATATTTGTATTTATTTGCGAAATATCACTATGTAATCCATCTATATCATACCAATTGAATAATATAGATGAATATGACCCGCCTGACCATAATAAACTAACAGAATTTGTCTTATATTCTTGAACAGTAATATTTTTAACAGTTGCATATGTAGTAATTGAAAACTGAGAAGGCACACCTTTATCTAAGTATAGATTATTTGGATATACACTTACAGTATAATTTTTATTTGATATTAATCCAGTAATATTGCAAGATAAAGAATTACTGCAATTTACACTATTTAATAGTATATTATTGCTTGATAATTGAATTGTAATACTCGAATACGATCCTATACCCCATTGAATATTGATTGATGAATCAGTGAGATTTGATAATGAAGCGGTACCTACAGTTGCATATGTAGCATATATTGCAGTAGATACATTTCCTGGTTTATTTATAAAATTATAAGGTAAAACACTGATTTTATATGCTGTATTAGTGACTAACTGTGTAAATGAATAATTATTCATTGTATAGAATGGTATATATGTAATTAATTGATCTGTAATTGTATAAAGTGAAATAGATACATTAGAATAATAATTGATATTTCCCCAACTAACACTAATAGTATTCTCAGTTATTGCGTTATTATTAATGACACCTGCATTTGGTAATGTAACTATTGTAGTTGCATTATTATTATTTGGATCTATTGCATATAATGATGTACCTTGCATATTTGGTGATGCAGAATTAAATGAGGTTAATAATATTCTATATAAGTTATTTGGATATATAGTTATATATGTCGAATTATCAATAACAAATGATGTTTTATTATTAAATATCTGTTGCTTTCCATTAATCCACTGTATATAAATATAGTTATAATAACTCTGTGGCGTAGATGCCCATGAAACTGTTATGGATACATCAGTATAATTTGTTATTAATCCATTAAAAATATGTGAATTTGTATAATAATAACCTGATACAATTGTATTGCCAATTGTATATGATCTTTGATAATATTCTACAGTTAAATCTGAACCATAATTAATATTATATGGTGTAATAGAGAATTTGTATTCTGTATTTGGAATTAAATTAGGTACATTGCAATTGTAAATAGCGCTGGCGCTAGTTATAATTGAACTATATATATTATTAACATTATTTCGAGTATGCCAAGATAATAATATATATTTGTATGCAGAATTAGTATCCCAACTTACATTAATTGAATTTGATGTAATATCAGTTTCTATGATAGTTATGGTATTGACATTTGGAAGAGTTATTACAGGTATAGATACTGGTTTATTTGTTATAATATTAGAAGAATTTATGCCATAGAAATTGAATATATAATTAATATTTGGCATAAGATCATTAATTGTTATATTTGATTTATTTGAACTTAATAATTGTGGATAATCATAAATATTTAAAGGCGACATTATATCATAATATTTAATTTGCAAAGATGTATAGTTAACGTTCCATTTAAAATCTATGGAATTTGTTTTTATATTTGTGGCTATTAAATTAGTAACAGTAGCATATGTCATCTCAGTTGCGTATAAATTTGATCCAGGTTTATTATTTAAATTATAAGGTATTAATGTAAAATTATATTTTGTATTAATTAATAAATTAGAAATTACAATATGACTTGTTTTTATTGCAAGGTTAGATCCTAAATATCCTTGTTGAGAAACCCAATAAATATCTGCGGATGAAAACGATTGATAAATATTATCAGAACTCCATAATAAATGTAGCGAATTTGATGTGATTGTATATGGATCAATTCTTAAATATGCTATATTTGGCAAAGTCGTAATTATTATGTTTGATGCAATATTACTTGCACCAATTGAATTAATCGGATATAGGTTTATATTATAGTTCATATTGCCATAAAGATTATTTATAGCAATAGATAATACATTGGGGCCAATATTATAAATATTACAAGATTGATATGCATTACTATAATTTAAATTTAAAGATGAAAATGTACCTGGCAACCAATTTAATAAAATGCTTTTATTAGTAATAAATGCAGTAGGAGCAGATAATCTACCAACTGTTGCGAGTGTTATTACTGGGTTTGTATAATATGAACGCCCTCTCATTTCATACTGATAATTAGGTATTTGCTTACACATTGGCACAAGTTTAAATATATATGCAGTATTTGGTAATAAATTATAAATATCTATATAAGTATTTTGAATAAAATCTATTTTTTGTACTATTGAATTTGTATTACTCAAAATTACATATAATAATATATTATAATAACTTCTATTATAATCCCAGTTTACTCTTACACTATATGCAGTTATATTATTAACATATACATTTTGAACACTCGGAAGGGTAGTCCATTGAATTGTAATCGGAATAATATTTGATACACCTACGGAATTATAAGGATAAACTGCAATATTATATGTTGTATTTGAATTTAGATTATTAATAGTATATGAAGAATTATATATTATAGGTGATATAAATGGCGATGATGATATTAATGAAGACAATTCGTCAGATGATAAAAAACTTCCTGATGCCCCCTCTAAATTTGTAGCCATATAACGTACTTGTGTATATGTATAAACTCCTGTCCAAAACACAGTAATACTTGTTAAAGTAGTATCATTCCTATGACAAGATATACTTGATAAATTTGCGATCGTAACAACTGTATTTGTAATAATTTCAGGAGTAGCGACACCGATTGAATTATAAGCGGTTATTGTAAAAAAATATGGGCTATTTGGCGATAAACCTGTAATAAGATTTGATACACCAGGAACGTTATTAATTAACCCAGTATAGTATTTATTGTTTATATTCAAAGGTTGTGAATAATAATATGCAAGTAAATTCACATTTGTCCAAGATATTGTAATATTATTATATGCATATGCCAATCTATCCCATCGTAATAAAATTGAAGTATCATAAATTTCTACAATATCTAAACTCCCTATAACAGCAAGTGTTGTAACTTGTATAGTTTGATAATATTCGGGATTATTATTGAGAAACGGAGTTACAATAAAAGTATATGTTGTATTTGCTAATAAATTTGTAATAGAATATTCAGAATTTATCAAATTACCAGATGTGTACAGAACCATCCCGTCTTATTATATAGATTCGAATATAGTTATGATATAGTTACATATCCATTGCCATTATTTACTGTTTGTGCATTAAATGTATAATTGGCATTACTACTATACATTGTACCACATATAGATGCAGATGATAATCCCACTGTATTTGTTGCACCATCATATCCTGCACCAGCACCACCTGTAGTAGCAGTATAGCCACCTCCGCCTGCAGATGGAAATCCTCCATGTCCTGTTCCCGTATTATTTGCCCCTCCTAAACCATCTGCACTTCCACCAAATGCAGCGTGTGCATTATAAGTTCCACCTATCCAATCTGTATTATATGTCGCAGAACCTACATATGCCAAAGTTCCTCCCGTGGCTGCGACTGGTGCCACACTTCCTGTTTTTACTATAGTAGGACTACCGGCAGTACCAGATCCGCCTCCTCCACCGCCACCTGCGGCCAATAATAGCGGATATGTTGTATTTGTTGAATTTATAATACCTGACCAGCCTCCTCCTCCTCCTTGGCCCCCCTGGCCAATAGTACCTATTTGACCAACAATAATTATATATTTTTGTCCTTTATTTAATGATAAAGTATTTGTTATAATGCCACCACCACCACCTGGCTGTGTTCCATTACATCCTTTTGCTCCTGCACAAGTTACAACATAGTTTCTTGTAAGTGGAGCAGTCCATAATTGATATCCAGATATACCATTATATAAGCTAAAGTATGATGTATTCGATATCCAAGATGGACTAGAATATTGAGAATTATAATAATTTATTAATGTTTGTAAAGTAGGCCCGGTTCGACCAGTTATATTAGAATTACTAAAAGTAAATGGAAAGGATATAGAATATAATAGATCCACATAAGTGATCGCAGTTGATATTGTAGAATAATATGCACCGTATGCACTGCTTGTATATGGATAAGTGATACATACTATTTGTACATAATATCCACTTGTGACTGCAATCGGTGTAAATGTACCTGCGTTCGATGATATAGTTGCTGTGCCAAGAGAAGTCCACCCTGATGTATTTGTTTGATAAGGTGTAGTATTTGATGCATTTTGATATATAGTAAATGTAGTTCCGTTGGGAAATGATGTTGTAGCAAATGGAACATTTACAGTTGTTGTGCTTGCTTGTGTAATTGTACCAAGTGCTACAGTAACATTAATATATGTAATGGCCGAAGATATTGCAGAATAATATATACCGTATGCACTGCTTGTATATGAAGAAGTGGTACATACAATTTGTACATAATATCCACTTGTGACTGCGATCTGTATAAATGTACCTGCGTTCGATGATATAGTTGTTGTACCAAGAGAAGTCCATCCCGATATGCTTGTTTGATAAGGTGTAGTATTTGATGCATTTTGATATATAGTAAATGTAGTTCCGTTGGGAAATGATGTTGTAGCAAATGGAACATTTACAGTTGTTGTGCTTGCTTGTGTAATTGTACCAAGTGC
>Ga0209189_1000279_pt1 | contig 43900 bp, 41 predicted proteins | sample C_130820_EF_Meta_FD_187308 | JGI IMG/M metagenome (GOLD analysis project Ga0209189, IMG submission 187308) | Freshwater microbial communities from Lake Croche, Canada to study carbon cycling - C_130820_EF_MetaG (SPAdes) (version 3) | ecosystem: Environmental > Aquatic > Freshwater > Lake...
AATAATAAATATTGATTATTCTGATAAAATTATTGATAATAATAATTTATTGAGTACAAATAAAATAATTAAAAATATAGATATACTTAATGAATCTTCAATATCATTTTTACAAAAATATTTAACCAATGATAAAAATTGTATTACAATTAATAAAAATGATTTTTTATGAATGATTTAATGGTGTATTACCATCATTATTACGTTTATTTTTTATTCAATTAATTTATTAAATAAAGTACTTTAATTATCTTTAATAAAAAGAGTATCAAAACAAAGTCTTTTATCGGTAAATATTTATTATTGAATATATTATTTAAAGATTTTTTTTTGGTTTTAAGATAAAATAAAATCTTTAAATTTTTTTCTAAGATTAAATATATAATATGGCTAGCGATAATCAAGTATCTTCAATCCTATTACTAATTTTAATTGGTTTAGCAATTTACTTTTTACTTAATCCAGAAGGATTTACAGGAAAAAGCCAAACTGAAAATTTTGATGATTTAGAAACTGATATTACAGGTAATGCTGATGATTTAAATTATGAAGACGTATTACCTAATGATCAAATACAAAGTAATGATTATGAATCTATGAGATCATTACCAGTTCCAGAATTACCTCAACCAAATTTTATTCCTCAACAATCTGAACCAGTAATGCAACAATCAGCACCTGTTATGCAACAATCAGTACCTATTATGCAACAATCAGCACCTGTTATGCAACAATCAGCACCTGTTGTTTATGAACCAGTTCCTGTAGTTCAAATGCAAAATAATGTATTACCTATTCCTTCATCATTACCTGTTCCAGTACTTCCAGCATTAGATTCATCTGAACCTATCGTATCCCAAAGTGTTTTATCTGAAATAATTAATGAAGCACCAGTACAAAAACCAGTCCCAACACTTTTTGAACCTAAAAAAGATGTTCCTGTCGTTCAAAAACCTGAACCAATACAATCCCAACCTGCTGCATCACAAATGGTTTATAATCCTAATGTTCAATTAACAGCTAATGATATAGCTTCTGTTGCAAATTTTGATCCTAATGATGAAGATTATGACTATGGTGCTACTGATTTAACTACAGCTTTTATGCCACCATTACCTCCAGGAGCTAAACCCGATATGGTTGATTTTAAGAAAAACAATGTTGATAAATATAATGCTAAAGATTTCTTACCAAAACAAGTTAATGATGAATGGTTCGAAACAGATTTTAGTTTAGCTAAATATCAATTAAATGATGATAAATTAATTAATACTGAAAAATACATTATTGGTATTAACACTGTTGGTGAATCATTAAAGAATGCATCATATGACATCAGAGGCACTATTCCAAATCCTAAATTTATCGTTTCACCATGGAACAACAGCACATATGAACCCGATTTCAATTTGAAGCCATTATGTTAAAATAGTGTATTCTACTAATTTTATAAAATTTATTTATAAAAATAGTATATTTTTTATAAAAGTATATAATATGAAAATAGAAATAAATAAAGCAAAAATAATAAATCGACCTTCAAAAAAAGTAAAATCACCATATATGGCAGATATTGAAATAAAAAATAATATTGAACTTGCACATAGTCCATCTTTGGGTTTATGTGGTTTAATTAAAGAGAATGTTATTGTTTTTGTTTCACAATGTAAAAATGAATGTCGAAAATCAAAATATACAATTGAATTAGTTGAAAATAATAAAGTTTTGATTGGTGCTAATCCATTATTTGCAAATAAAATTTTTTCAGAGTTTTATAATAAATTTAATGAATTTAAAGATTATGAAATTGAAAAACAAGAAGTTAAAATTCATAATAGTCGTTTAGATTTTTTATTAAGTAAAAATGAAAAAAAATTTTATGTTGAAATTAAAAATGTACCATTAGTTGAAACAAATGATAATATTGTAACTGCAACTTTTCCAGATGGTTATAAAAATTCAAAAAATATGTGTATTAGTGATCGAGCATATAAACATATTGAAGATTTAATAAAACTTAAAAAAGAAGGTTTTAGAGTTAGTTTAGTTTTTATAGTTCAAAGAAGTGATGCAGATATATTTAGTCCAAATTATCGGAAAGATAAAATTTATGCTGAAAAATTAAAAGAAGCATTTGATAAAGGTGTTGAAATATATGCATATAAATTTAAATGGTCAATAAAAAATAATATTGCAAAATGTAAATTTATTGAAAAAATAAACGTACAATTTTGAATTATAAAATATTTAGAAAAATGATTTCTTTATTATAATAATGTCTGAAGATAATAAAGTTCCTACTAAAGAGCTTATTGATTCTATCAAAAATTGGGTTGGAATTGATGATAAAATAAAAAAATTAAATGATGAAATTAAAACACTTAAAAATGAGAAAAAAGAACATGAAGTAGTAATTTTACAAGAATTAGACAAAATGGAAGAAAGTACAATTGGTATATCGGATGGTAAACTTAAAAAAAATGTATTAAAATCACAAACACCTCTTAAAAAAGATATTATTCATAAGTCAATTTTTGAATTTCTTAAAGATGAAAAGAAAACACTTGATATTTTAGAACATATGAATAAAGCAAGACCAACAGTAGAAAAAGTAAATTTAAAAAGAATTAAAAATAGAGAACCAAAAGAAGATAAAATAAAAAAAATTTTTGAAAAAACAATATAATCTTTCCTATAATAATATGAACATTTGTAAAAGTGAAATTTATTTTGTTATATTGCTTATTATAATTTTTTATTTAAATTATAGTAATAAAAATAAAGAAGGATTTCAATCATCATCAACAACAACTGGTTATCAAGCAGATATTGAAGCAATTAGAAATTTATCTAGTATTGCTACAACATTGATGGCTGGAGGAATTACAGTCCCTGGAAATCTTAATGTAACAGGAAATATAAATACAACAGGAAATATAAATACAACAGGAAATATAAATCTTTTACCATCAGGTATGATAATTGCTTATACAGGAACTAATGAACCAACTGGTTATTTATTGTGTAATGGACAAACATTAAATGCAGATACTAATTCAAATTATAAAAATCTATTTAATGTAATAGGAAATCAATTTGGTGGTACAAATAGTACAAATTTTAAAGTCCCTGATTATCGTGGTATGTTTTTAAGAGGTACTGGAATAAGTGGAGTATCAGGTTATACCAATTATAGAGGTCAAGCATTAAACACTCCTACTACACATGCTACACAAACACATACTCATAACATTACTGATTCTGGTCATACACATGGATTATCAAAAATATATAATTTTCTTAGATGGGTAGAACCAAATGGGGATAGAAGTGCAGGGTGGGGTAATCAATTTCATGGTGAAAATCAAATTACAGATACCGCATATGCAAATATTACCATTAATGATAGTTCTTCAACTGGAAATAGATATACTGACCCAAATGAAACAAGACCGGTTAATTATTCTGTAAATTACCTAATAAAAATTTAGGTTAAATTAATTTTTTATAACCCCAAACAATAATACTTATTCTTCCATCATCACTAAAATGATCTGGGTGTATTTGTGGTATACCATGTCTCCAATCAATATTTACTTGTTTAGAAAAACCATAAACCATACCATTAATTAATGGAAATGAAATTGTGTTTTTACTTTTAGCATGTTCGAAAGCAATATCTCTTGTTGCACCAAATGAAACACCTATTGTTATATTTTGTATTTTTGCTTTTTCTTCATCAAATGCTGCAGCATCAAAATGATATGGCTTAAAATGATTACTATTTTCATATAAATTAAATCTTGTTGCTTTAACATCAATACCAAAATATTCTTTTAATATATTTATAATTTCAGTAAATTTTGGACATAATTGTTTCCAATTAATATGATCATCAACAATATAATGGGTGTCACCATGCCATAGTTTCAAAATATCATTCTTACCTATATTTTTTATTTCTTGTAATAATGTATTATAATAATCATTATTAGTAAAAATATTTGGACATAAAAATACATCTCTTTCTGATAAACTATTTGTATCATCTTTATTTAAAATTAATTTAACGACCATATCATGTGGTTTAAATGAAGGCTCATAATTTTCTGTATTAACAAATTTTTTATGTTTTTTTTTGTTGTCAAGTTTATTTTCTTTATTACTTATTTTATAAGAATGATCAAACTTACAATTTTCTTTGTTACATTCTCCAAAAAAATAGTTTCTACAAACATTATCAACATGTTTAAACTTACATGATTCTTCTTTACAGTTACCTTTAATATAAAATTTACAAACTTTTTCCATTAATAAAATTATAAATTAACTTTTAATTCATTTTAATTTGTCCGAATGGAAAACGGGAGATTTTTAGATTCACACTTTTTCTAATTACATTGTTTTTTATTTAAGGTTTTTATAATAATAATTTTTATTAGTAACTGTTTTAGGGTTTAAAAATTTATTACATAAATTAAATAAATATTAGATGCTATATTATTAAAATAAAACTATTAACTCATATAATATCTAGCACTACCACCAAACATTTGATAATATCGTACACCATTTTTTGTAAAACGAAGTGAACCACCTTGATCACCATCATTTGTTATTGTCCAATCGCCAATAGTTAAACTACCTACATTTAAATTACCAGCAAAATAACCATTACCTGAACTATTTAAATATGATTTTACTTGTTTACCATCAGGTCCACATGCTATTGTTGCACTACTATATAGATCATATGTTCTTATACCACCTCCCCAACCATCAGGCATATTATTTGGATCTAAATTATTAGTTGCTAATTTACCATAAATTTGTACTTTATCCCACATTGTAACTTTTCTATTAGGATAAGTACCTTGTCCTACAATGCATAAACTATTAGTATCATATTTAGAATCAGTTATGGATGATGATACACCATCCCAAGAGTTACCTATTTTATGACCCTGTGCTGAACTTATATTACCTGCTGAACTTACATTACCATTATTATCAATTGTAAATTGTTTACTCCAATCCCAATCATCTTTACCATTCCACGGAGCTAAATATAATATTTTTCTACCATCATCAGGTGTATGGAAAATCCATTTATTATCTCCATCTAATATAAAATTTTTATCTTTTCCAATATATGTATGTCCACCAACAGTTAAATCGTTAGTAACAGTTAAAGCACCAGGCATAGTTAATTTATTACTTGTTGTTAATTGTGTAGCAATACTAGATAAATTTCTAATTGCTTCAATATCTGCTTGATAACCAGTTGTTGATGATTGATTACCAGTTGTTGATGATTGATTACCAGTTGATGATGATTGATTACCAGTTGATGATGATTGAAATAATTCTTTATTTAAATTAAATATATTGCAATACAATAAATATAAAACAATTAATGATAAAATAATTAGGTATATATCTTTTATACAAATATTCATATATAATAAAAGCTATATTTTTTTATAAAAATATTGTGTTGAGAATTATTAATAATATAAAATATTACTATTTAGTATTCAATTATTATTGCACCATTTGAGCCATTTCCACCTTTTGCAGTAGCATAAGCATAACCACCACTACCACCTCCACCATAACCAGTACCATTATTACCATCTGCTAGTAAGTTAAGATTTGAAACAGGATCAACACCACCAAACCCATATCCTAGTGGTGAATTACCACCATTTGACATACCCTGTAAATATGATGTATTAATAGTTTGACCACAACTACCACCCCCACCTTTTATATTAATATCTCCATTTATGCTTTGACCTCCTTCTGCAGATGTTCCATGATTTGATGTACCATTTCTGTATTGACCACCGCCTCCACCATTTGCAGTAATACTTATTCCACTCCATGTAAAACTAGTATTTCCACCAGCTGCTCCCCAATTAGCACCATCACCACCAGCACCACCAACACCAATAGTATATGTAGCATTACCTCCAGGAGTAAGATTATTAAATACTTTGATACAAAGACCACCTCCTCCACCACCACCACCTTTACATAAACTAGCTCCACCTGAACCACCTCCACCTGCACCTATACAAGTTACTTTACATCTAAAAACTCCACTAGGTATTATCCAATTAATGTTTGAACCTGAAGTAAGTACAATAATTGTAGGAACAGCATTAGTAGGACCATTTGTACGTAAGTATCCCGTAATATTTAATGCACCTGGTATAGTTAATTGATTATTAGTTGTTAATTGGGTAGCAATACTAGATAAATTTCTTATAGCTTCAACATCAGCTTGATAACCAGTTGTTGTATTTTGAAATTTTTCATTTTTATCATATATTTTTGAATACAATAAATATAAAACAATTAATGATAAAATAATTAGGTATATATCTTTTATACAAATATTCATATATTTAATAAAAGCTATATTTTTTTTTTTATTTATAATTAAACATCATAACCATAAATAGTTTTCTCTGTTCTAATTCTTGGTAAAATATTTACTGCCATTAATTCTTGGAATAATAATTTACATGCATGAGGTATAACCACAGCACTAATTCTTGTAGTATTTTTACAAGCTTTGCATGCATAGTAATCTTTGTCTATTACTTTAGATGCAAATAAACCACAATCATCACAAACATAAACTTTTGTGATATCTGAGGTCTCCATCATTCTCTCCTTTAAGAATTGACCCATACCATGAGCAACCATGGCATCTTTTTCCATTTCCAGTTGATACCACACCTATAACATAATATATATGTTATTAATTACAATATTTCCATCGTAATCATAATGTTTCTGAAATCGTTATGTATACCTAAAATTGTGGGATATATATAACTCAATCAGAACACCCTCTCGGGCGGGCTTAGACTCTATCTTAGATTATCATTGAAGTTGATTAGACTTCTCAAACCCATTCCTATATAGTCGTTGAACGTTCTCCATATGCTATCATAACGCACTTAGGAGCTTCGCTGCGGATTGACCATAATCTTCAAATTTTTACTTTACCTAATGTAATTAGCATTAGCCATTAATAAGTTTCCCTATTAATTTAGTATTGAAGACTTGGCTGGTGTTTCCCGCAATTAGGGAATGTTGCCTGCCACAACGCAGACTAGCCTCGTATTTGCATACGGACTTTTAGGCAAAATGTTCTACCTATTTTTAGACCACCATCTCTTGATCTACCTTCAAGGGGTTGTCTTGTTAGAGCTTGTCTAGGACCACGTGCTCTTCCATGTACTTTATCATCAACCATATGTTTTAATCTGATATAATATGTTGGACCTATAAAGATTTGTGCATCCATTTTTCTACCTGTCATACCACAATACATTGTTTCTTTACCATTAGGTGTATAACCAAGTTTTTGTAATAATTCGGGTAATTTACGTGGATCATAATCATTAAATGGTGTACCATCTACAAAATGTCCTGATATAGCACCTTCTTTAGATGATAAACATTCAACTAATTGTCCACACGTCATTCTCGATGGTATTGAATTTTTCACATTTACTCCATTCGCAAAAAAACTATGATAGCATTGTACACCAACGTCATATACATCTCTATGACAGTTAGTTTCCTTTTTCATAATTGTTAAATTGAAATTAGGTAAAACTGTTGATTCTCTATCATTAATATATGTATGTTTTTCAAACCACCTATTACAATTACATAATTCTATAAATGTTTTGGCATTCATCATATACTTATAATCAAAAACGTTACATGTTGATGATCTATTAGATCTTCTTCTATTATTTGCTAATGTTGGTGTTAATAATGAATAATATTCATTTAATGGTTTACAATTAGAATATAATTCATTTCTTGCTTTTTCTAAAGCTATTTGAATTGGTGATTCTTTGAAATTATTTAATTTATTTGTTAAACCCATATATTCATTAACTTTTGTAATCATATTATTATGTTGTTTTTTAACTTTTTCGCAATAGTTTTCATAAGCACATGTTACTTCTAATCTTAGAATCTTATGTACACAATGTCTGAAACCTATATTTTTTCTAAATAATTCATTAGACTTAACTTCAACTTCAATACTAACCATTGAGTTGGTTTCACCAACTGAATAATCTCGTGATCTTAATATTTTAGCTTCAACATTTAATTTTTCTAATAACTCAATAATTTTTTGTAAAGTTAATTTAAGAGTTTCTTCATGCTCTTTACTGGTTGATTGAGAAAATTTCACATTTGTAAATGTATTTTTTGATGATGTTCTAAAATGTGTTGTCCATCCATCACCACCAAATAATCCGCCTAAAAATTCTCTAATAAATGATTTAGGACTATTTTCAATAAATGATGGATAAGATGAACATTGACTTGTTCTTCTTCCAATTGTAATATTTTCTAATGTTGCTAAACATTTTGAAAAATTATCAGGTAATGCTATATTATATGTATTTGCTTGTGTTTTATGAAATTTAGTATCGGTTATTTTTGGTCTTTTTCCAGTTACTAATTCAATATCATCTAATATACTATCCGCATCAAATAAACTTCCCATTGATACTCGTGATACAATTGTATTTCTAGTATTACAAATTGTTCCATCTGTTAATATATAACCTAATAATCTTGCAAATGCTAAAGTTTTATTTCTATTTGCGTCATCTTTATAATTGAATTCATAAGTTCCCATTTTTAATGACCAATCTTTTTCATCACCATAATTTATATCTTCTGTTCCAATTGGACCAACTATTAATTTATCATCATATTCAATATCTTTTGCTTCTTTCCAAATATTTTCACCATTTTGGAAAATTCTAAATTTATGATCTGGTGTACAAATTAATTCACGTCCATCTATTAATGTAAGTTTAATTGTTTCTTTATTTCCACTGTATTGTGAACCCAAAGAATAAGATGGTTTAATTCCATTACAATCTTTTGAATGTGAAAATACTTTTTCTGAACCTTCTTTACTAAAACTATCAATTCTTCTTGCTAAACCATTTGGTAAACTTACTAATGTTTCACCCGCAAAACAATGAGGGTTCATAATAATATCTGGTATCATACCTTCTTCAGTAAAGGGCATATCTTTTTGTGGTAATACAATACCTAATGTTCCTTTTTGCTTTACTACCATAAAAAATCTATTTAATTAGATTTTAAACTCATAACTTCGCAATATATATCATTCTTTTAAGAATTGGTAGGATATATAAGACTACACATTATGACACAATTTCTTGTGGGACTAGACTATATCTTGAGGCAATACATATAAAATGTAAAACCCAGTATCCACTTAGTCGTTGAACCTTCTCCATGCATTTTAAAAATGTGTAGGAGCTTGGCTGCGGATTTTCCCTCAATTAACTAATACCTTTTTACTATACTTTATGTTGTTAACATAAACCATTTATATATTTCTATATAAATTTAGTAGTATTAATCTGCATATCAATTTATTTGATATTTGGGATGTTCCCGCAATTCGAATACTTCGCCTGCTACCTGCAGACTAGCAATGCTTTTGGCATCACTACGGCCAAAAAAGTTAACCGTGACGATTTGAAAATTTATCACCAATAACTGGTGTTCTTTCCATTCTAACTCTAACATTATACATTTCATAACCATCAGAATTATAAATACCAGTATGTACACGATCAATAACACCGTTAACATTAGATTTAAAAATTTCTGAACTGTCTTTATAGACTTTATTATTATTACCAGTAGGTTGAATTGGTGAAACCTTACCAATCATAATATCACTATTTGTAATTTGTTCTTCTTCTGGTACAAATCCTTTTTCATTTAATTTAGAATAATTACCTTGTTTCATACCTGTTACTTTATTTGGATCAGGTTTTGTAAATATATCATCTTGTGATGTTGAAGGATTCTTAACTATTTCTGAATGATATTTTTTTAGACTATCTGCTCTAAATAATCCTCTATCAAGTGCTGATTTGTTGAAGACAAGACTATCTTCTTGGTTGTCATTTACTACCATACTCTGTTACACATTTATGCTGTAACATCATTGTATTCTAAATGTTGTTAGTTAAAATATATTGTGTAAAAATTTTAACTCCCGAGTTTAGACACCATTACTGGTGGGATTAGACTATATCTTAAGCAATCATTAAAGTTGATTAAACTTTTCATGCCCATTTCCATTTAGTCGTTGAACCTTATCCATGCCCTTATCATAACGGGTTTAGGATCTTGGCTGCGGATTGTCCTTATATTTTTACATCTTTTTACTCGAGAACGACAATTAATCGTGGTCCTTTTTAGTGTTTCCACTAAAAAGTAGTAATGTAAAAATTTAGAAATATTTTTCAATAAGGATTTTCCCGCAATTTGAAAATGTTGCCGAATACACTTCGACTAGCTAGTACTTTTATATGTACTAACTGGAGCTAACCTTTAACCCCGTATAACACATGATAGCTACAATAGTATTTTCACCATAAGGCATATCTAATGCATTATTATATTCCATTGCAGCAGTTTGTGCAAGTGGTAACTGTGGATGATATAAAACTTGTGATATATCCATTCTATCTTTATAATTAGTTAAGTATATACCAATACTTTGTTTTGCTTGTGAAAAATGTACAATACTCTTAGTTGCATAATCATGGTTGATAAAAGCAATATTTGCAGCAGTTGTGCCAAATAATACCCACCCATGAAATTCACAATGAGTGTATTTTACCCATCTATAGTCACCATATCTGTTGATCTTTGTAGATTCATCATATTTAATAAGTGTTTCTTTATTTTCTATAGTATCATTTAGTTTTTTACAATTTTCAGCAATAAGTATATGATTACAAGATTCAATATCTTCATATTCGATAATATTTTTATATTTTGATAATAATCTAACCCAACTTTTATTAATATCTTGTTTTAATACTTCTGAATGTATATCTTTAAGAATTTCTGGTGTTAGGTTTAATTTGCTTTCATTAACAATTAATAAAGGTCTAACTAAACGACCCCCATCAAAATAAAGTTTGATTTCTCTTGAATCATATTCCATTACAATTGAAACATGTTTATCAATTACTGTTTGTCTTCTTTTTTCTTTTAAATTTTCATAAAGTTTATTAGCACTTTTAATTGGAATAACTCCATACCAATCACCATTTAAAAATATTTTAATGTATTTGTTCATTTCTAAAGGATTAATATCATATGGATGTTTTACTTCTTTATTTTCATTTATTATAGTTTTTAATACTTTCTCTTGAAAATTATTTTGTGATGTAATACTTGCCATCATAGATAGACTTTTTACAATACCAATCTTCTGACCTTCTGGAGTTTCAACGCAGCATAAAAATTTGTATTGATTATTATTAATATGACGAATAGATGTAACACCTGCTGTTGAATCATTAAGTGATGGTGATAAAATTCTTCTAAGATAAGAAAATGATTGAATCATTGATAAACGTTGTAATGATTGTGCAACACCATTTTTAGATCTATTCATACCCCATACACCAGTTGCTAAAGCAGTCTTAATGCCTTGTTCTATAGTTGTTGGTTTTAATTGAACTATAACATTCATAGGATCAACATCACTTGTATTTTTCTTTCTAAAAATTTTACCAATTTCACTCAACATCTTTTTCCAATTTTGTCTAAATAATTGTCCAAGTAAAACACCAGGTGTTTCAACACGTTTATTATTTAGGGCATCTCTATCATCTGGATCATTTCTATTTAGCATAACATTTAATAATTTATTTGCCATTAAACCTAATACTGATATTTTCTTAGGAATATCTTCACCTAGATGATGTAATAAATCTTGTCTAATAATTTTTTCAATGAACATTGTTTTTTGAATATTTGCTAATTCTTCATTTGTTTGACTAAATCTTCTAGATTTATTGATTTTAGTTATCAAATAATTAATTGCTTCTTCTTTTGTTTTAATTGGTATTCCATTTTCATCAGTACAATATGTTATTGATGCTCGTAATAAATTTATCATTTTAACATCCTCTAAATTGTATGTTATTCTTGAAATAATATCTTGATCAGTTTCTACACCTAATGCTCTTAATAATACAAATAAAGGTATATCTAATAATTGAGAAGTTGAAACAATAATTACACCATCTTTTTTATTTTTCATTGTAACAATTTGTAAATTATCAGACCAATCATTTTTTCTTGAATTTATTTGTGCTGTATATATTAAACCATTTTCATAAGATGTATCTTTTTTAGTAAAAACTAAAATTTTATTATCAACCATTTTTTCAATAGACATTATAACTTTTTCAGCACCATTAACAATAAAATATCCTCCAGGATCATATTTACATTCACTTTTTAAATTTTTTTTTATTGTTGTATTACAATATTTTGATTTTACCATAATTGGAATATTTGCTACCGCAATATCATTTTCTGTATATGCTTCTATTATTTTTTTCTCACCTGTCAAAATATTAAATATTTCAACAACTTGTTTAACATCAATTATAACAGTTGCAAAATAATTTAAATGATTTTTCCTTGCATTCCATGGATATTTTATTTCATTATCATTTTCAAATGTTGCAGGTTTGATTCTAATATTTTCACATTTAAATCCATGATTATAAACAATATTTTCATTTATATTTTCATGAAAATTATTAACTTCACCTTTTAAACAATATGGAACAATTTCTTCAACAAACTGTTGATACGATGAAAACAAATGTTCATATAATATAGATGGTTGTTTGAAGTAAAGTTGTATCAATTTATTAATATCATTTTGAATATCACTACTATTGTCTGTCATATTATAAAGATATATGTATTAAAATTTATTAAATCAATTTTTTATATAATTTAATAAATCTTATATTTTTTATAATTTTTATGAGTTAAGTATTATTTGTACATGTTCTTTAATCATATAATTTATAAATGTTTTTTTTAATTGTGTAATGATTGCATCATTATAATTATTAATATAATTATCTACTTTAGGATCAATCATTAAAATCAAATTTTTATTTTTATTTAGTATTATTGTTGATACTAAGATTGAGTTAAAAAATGTACTTATTTCAAATCTATTTAATACATTTTCCCATAAAAATAATAAAGTTAAATAATTTAATATCATTAATATTTTTTATTATTTTTTTTTTATATAACTTCAGATAATTTTTTATTTTTAATTTCCTCTATTACATATACTTTTATTTTTTTTTGCCCAAGATGTAAAACTTCAAATTCAATATTATCATTTTCATCTATATTTTCATTTTCAATAATAATTCTTAGAGGAACATCTATGTTATATTTTAATATTTTTTCAGTTATATTTTCATTATTCCATGAATTTTTTATCAAACAATTATTTATAACACTAAAAATAATTTTTGGTTTTGTTTCTTTTTGTGTATGATAAAAATAGATATCATCCATTAAATATAAATAATTTAATCCAAATTTATTTATTATAAAACTTAAACCAAAAATAGAGAGTAACTGAATACTCCATAGTAATAAAGTATTTCTTATAATTTTATCATCTTTTTCAACTAGTATAATTTGTTTTGATTGATATTTATAAATATCTCTTACTTTAATAAATATTTTATAAAAATAACTTAACATTAATTTTTAATGAAAACAAATATTTATTTATCTTTAAAAAGTATATTATTTAAAGATAATTTATGATATTAATAATATGGATGAAACAATTCAATTAGATAAATGGTCTTTATGGTATCATCATGAAAAAGACAACTGGAAAATTTCAGGTTATAAAAAAATATATGATATATGTGATTCAACTGATTTTTGGAAACTACACAATAATTTTGATAAAATTAAAGGAATTAATTATAAACATTATTTTTTAATGAAAGATGGTGTTGTTCCTATTTGGGAAGATGAACAAAACATAAATGGAGGATGTTGGTCATTTAAAATTAATGAAGATACAACACAAAATTTATGGACTGATCTTGCTGTACATCTTGTATGTAATCAATTATTAAATGATAAAAATGATATTGTTGGTATTTCTTCTTGTTTAAAAAAAAATAATAATTCAGTTATTAAAATATGGAATAAAAATAGTAAAAATAGTAGTTTAAATAATATTAATAAAGATATTATTAAAAAATGGGGTACTGATATTATATATATTGCACATATGCCTGAAAATTAAAAAAACCCCAAGCTATTAAACAAAATAAAAAGATTTGAATAAAATTAATGATTTCATTTATCCATTTATTATTTTTTTTATATGTTTTATCTATATATGGTATTTCATTTTGGTCATCTAATTGATACAATTTGATTTTTTTACTAATTATATCCTGACATGTTATTATATCACCATTAAATATACATGGGATTTCTTTTTCTGTTGAACACATTGAACCCATTAAAAAGTCTTATTATTAAATTATAGAATTTGTTTTATTTACAATCGCTTCTTTTGTTATATTTTTACTACCAACTAATAAAAATAAACTATTTAAATAATTTATAAATAGATTATTAAATTCTTTTTTTATATCTAAAAATAAAACAACGCGTGTGCTTTTTGTGTCATTATTTACACAGTGTGCCATAAAATCATCAAATAATACATCTTTACCTTCTTCCCAATAATATTTTATATAATTAACTACAATGTAACATTTTTCAGGATTTTCTTTATCTGTAATTAAACACAAATGATATCTTAATACACCATTATATGGACCATAATGATCTGATATTAATTTTCCGGGATCAATTGTACTAAACATCGCTAATGTACAACCAGGAATATTTTTAATTAAATTATATGTATTTGGAAATACTTTTATTAATTTTGTATATGAACCATATACTTTTAAAAATGCAACATACCATCCTTTTTCTCCTATATCAAAGTTCTTTTGATTATCATCAATATCTTTAAATCTTTTTAATTCATATTTTTTACAGTAATCTATATATTCATCTCTTATTATTTTCCAATTATTTCTCAACTTAATACACCAATCTATATTTTTAGTATCATGATATGCTTTATTTTCACAATATTGATTATTTACATAATTAATATAATCTAATAAATCATAACCATCAATATTACTTACATAATATATTAAAATAAAAATTATTAAAATTATTATTACAATTACTTTATTCATTATAATATTATAATAAATAAAATTATTTTTAAAAATAACCAAACTTAGCTTTTTTAATATTTATCGTCATTCTTAGAAGGTGATAATACTAGTTTTATTTCTCCCAAAGCGGCTATAGCATATTTAACAATTAATGGATAATCATTTTTAAGATATAATGTAACTGTATTTCCTAAATTTGTACATTTAGTGAAAATTATTAAAAATCGTAGTTCAAATAATCCTTGAACAATTTCATCGTAGCAGGTGTGGTTAGTTTCAATTGTTAATCCTCCATTTGTTTCAGCAACTTCAAAATCAATTTGACCTAATTCACCATTACCAGAAAACATAACTTTATTACTAGTACAAATAATTTCCATTTTTTCAGTAGCAGAAAACATATCTTTGCAGTATTTATGAAAATCTTGAGATGGTAAAGTAATACTATAAGGGAAATCAATTGGTTCAACTTCATATTTTTCTTCTTCTAAATCCATCAAATTTAATTTAAATGTTTTCTTTTCTTTTCTTTCACTACTTTCTAATATTATGATCATTTTATTAATATCATCACTATCAATAGCCCATGTCATTGTATCATAATTGGACATACATTTTAAACATTTTAATAAATTGCTTAAATTAATACCAACTGCAATTTTATTTTTATGATAATTATAATTATAAATATCAAATTTATCAGCATCAAGTCTAACATAAACCAAAATAGTTCCTGTTTTGTTTATTTCTTTTATAATTAATCCACCTGTTTGTTTTGGACTATTATCATTATCCGATTCAATAATATTGGGATAAAAAACAAAATTAACATCAGTTAATAAAGAATTTAATGTATCCGTTAAAACTTTGATTGCAGCAGTTTGGGTAGTTTTTAACTCTAAAATTAGTACCATTATTATAATAATAATTAATTTAATATCTTTAAATTGATTTTAATTTAAATTTTTATAAAAAAAATCTAGATTAATTATATAAATGACCAATTCTTATGTCTTAGTAAATCCTTACATTAAAGGCGAATTTAAAAATACAATAAAAGCAGAAAATTCTACAATTGCTGCAAAAATATTTTACAAAAATTTATCAGAGCACTTTAACAACGCAGTACCAAAATTTTATTTTACTATTCAAAAAGGAACATCTGGAAAAGGTAAATTTTATCATTTTCAAAGCAAAGAAAAAAGAAATAATGATGAAGTTAGTTTTACTATTAAACCATATAATATTTTAAATGAAAATATGGATTCATTTAAAGAAAGATTAACTAAATTTAAAAATAAAATTCAAAAAGGTGGTAAACATAAAAAAACAAAGAAACATGATTCTTCTGAATCAGATTCAGATTCTTCTGATTCTGAACATTACATTAAAAATATAAGTACATATACACCATTAGTTAATCAACCAATATATTATTGGTGGTATGATCCTTATGTTTATAAATTAGATTCAGTATTTATTCCTACATTTTATGCGTATGTTACTCCTTTAATTGAATATAGTATTGTATTAAATCCTTAAATTAGTTATATTAATTAATTCTTTAACAAAGCAATCAATTTCTATATCTTTTTTATTCATATTTTTAAGATATTCATACCCTTCACTTATTTTAGTAATATTTAATAATTCATATACATCATCTAAATCATTAAAATATAATGGATAATGAGGTCCTAAATATTCAACAACACCTTCTAATTTTTTACATATTATTGGTGTATTTCTTGAAATACACTCAACAATAGTATTATTTGCTGCTGCATCAAAAAAATCAACAAACACTATATTTTTTGATAGTAATTCATCATATTCTTGCGGTGTATTTGTATAATACATTCTAACATTTTTATTCTCTATATTTAAATTTAAATATGAACATTCATTATTAAATAAAAAATTACATCTTTTAATATCACGGGTACCTGTTAACCATATTTTTTCATGACTTTCAACTTTTAATAGATATATACTAGTTACTTTTCTCATTTGTTGACCTATTTGAATCAACTTTTTATTTTTATTTTTTATGTAATTTTCAATATCAAAATATAATATGTCATTTATGTCAGTTGGATGTTTTAAAGTAAATATTTTAACATTTTTATTAATTTTTTTTATTTCATTATTTAAATAATTTGTTATGTAGGTTGATAAAGTAAATAAACAATAACAATTATCTAGTGATATAATAAATGATTGATTTTTAAATAATAAAGAAATATCAATTTTATTTAAATATGGTGGTGTAAATGGTGTACAATGTATAAAACCAGACCAAAGATTAAAAATTGGACCTCTATTTTCCCAAATAAAATGCCTTTCAATAATATCTAAAAAAATATTTGATGAATATTCATTAAAAAATTTAATTTCATGTAAAAATTTAATTATAGTATTCCATCCACCTCGATGTTCACTCTCAATAATTTTATTATAAAGTTTAAATGTTTTTAATGTTTGTGTACATATTCTTATTTTCCAATTATTATCACTTAACCAAAAATTATGTCCTCCGAAACTATTAATATTGAATATGCTCTCTGTTGAAAAATTACTTGCAATATCCCAATCAGCAACTTTTCCTATATTTGATTCTTGCATTATTTTTGAAAAATATACATCTTCTGGTGCAACTTTCATTCCTGTTGAATTTATATAATTCATTGTACTTGAATTTAATATAATTTTATTAATGTGTTTATTATTTATTACGTTTATCATACATTTTTTTGTTCTCAAACTAAATCCACCATTACCTACACAATTTGGTGTATCATTTTGTGTTTTATTCCAAGGAGCGCCAATATAATCCCAAATTAAAAAATCATTTATATTACTATTAAATATACATGAATCTTCTTGATATATTAATATTTTTTCACCACTAAATAAATTCCAAAAATCTACACTTGCTAAAAATAAACTATATGTTGATTGATTTAAGTTTTCATAATCAGTTTTTATTATTTTTATTTCTGGAGATATTTTAAGACATAAATTTGAAATAAATTCATAATTTAGTTTTCCACATACAACTGAAAAAGACCACTCGGAACCTAATTTTAAAATTGCATTACGAATTAGAAATTCTAAATGAGGAAAACATCTATATTCAATTAATACTGCTTCATTTTTTTGTCCTTTTTTAATTTCTGGTAAATCAATATATTTTATAAAATCTAAATAACTCTCACATATTTGCCTAAATTCTTTTTTTGGATCAATATCTAATTCTTCTTTTGGATCAATATCTAAATTTTCTTTTTTATTTTTTATTTCATTTAAAAGTTTACAAATATCTATCAAATCTGTATCTTCTTCATTTTTATTATAAAAAAAAAACATATTAAATTTATCATCAAGTAAATTATTAATTTCATCATTTGTTACTATATTTTTATTTGTTAATTCTCTCTTTACTTCTAAAATAAAATTTTTTAACATAAAATAAGAATTATCTTCTTCGCTATTTTGTTGATTATTAATAGTTGTTTTTAATAAATCAGTTTTTAATAAATCAGTTTTTAATAAATCAGTTTTTAATGAATTATTCTTTTTTTTAATACGTTGTTTGTAATTTTTCATAATATAAAATCTATTTTATTTAATTTTTTGATAAACGTAATATCTATTTAAGAAAGTAAAACTTTTGCTTTCTTTGTCAGATCCTTTTAATTCACCATAATATTGTGCAACATCTTTATAAAATTTATAGTTTTTCTTATTTTCTTCATGTTCAATAACTTGTGTAAAGTATTGTTGATTTAAATAATATAAATTAGAGAATAAATCAGTTTCAACAAGTCTACAACCTGCTTTTTTCATTGTATTTGTTAATAATTTTTCAGTTACAAGATATTCAGTACGATATTTATTTTCTTCCATAATCCAAGCCATATGAACATCAATTGCTAACCCAATATCATCTTTAATATCTCCTTCAAATTTTTTAATAACTTCAAAAAATTTTTTTCTATTACCATTATCATCTGTATAATAACTTGTAAATGTATTTTTATTTCCAAGTTTTTCAATTATTTGTTTTGCATCAAATAATGTTAAAATTATATATCCACCAATTTTTAAATAAGTATTAATATTTTCAATAAGTGATGTAATAGATTCTTTACTATCAAATAAATAATGAATTGTAAATTGAGAACTAATAACATCAAACTTCTTATTTTTAAATGTTTTTTCTATAAGATCTTTATTTTCTTGTGTCATATTTTGAATTTTTGTTTCTTGTGCTTTAACATTTAATGGTACAGAACTATCTGCTTGTATCCATGTTATTTTCCCAAAATCAGGAAATTTCTTTTTCATTTCATTATATCTTGATAAAGCACTATCAACTGGAGAATAAATACCATGAAAATCAGGATCAGTTCCAACATAATCACCTACACGTGCATGATACCATTTTAATAAATCACCTCCTTTACCACAACCTAAATCTAATACACTTGATCTTCTTTTCTCTGAATTTTTATTTTCAAATAATGGACTACAATAGGTATAAATTATTATTGATTTTATCCAATTATGATATCCTCTCATTTTTTTACCTAAATTATTTGTTACTTGATAATAAATATCTTGTTGTCTTTCTGAACTAATAATTGAACTATTTAGTCTTGATGCTAATATTTTTTGTTGTTGAGGATAAGTTTCAGGATTTGCTAACTTTTTAATTTCTTCAATTGTTATAGCTTCTTTAATTGATTTCCATGTTTTAATTGCAATATCTTTAAAATTACCATATTTTTTTTGTTGTGTCATAACAAATTCTGTTTTATCCCATCTTGTTCTTAAAATTATCCATCTATATTGATGTGGAATATTTAAATCATTATTATATATTAATTCTACAACAGTACTATCTTGAACATAATTACCATCAATATCTCTAACTTCATTTTTAATCAAAGGTAAAAATATTTCATGATTATTCTCTTCTTTTAAAAATGGAACTGGTACTTCTTTATTACCAATAGTATCACCTACAAATATATTTACAACACGATAAATCTGTTTTGTTTGATTTGTATTAGTTGTGTTATCAAATACTTCAAGATAACCTCCTGTTTCAGTATTTCTTTGAAAAGTAATATAAACATCAATTGAATTTGTACTAGGTGGCTTATATTTGTAAATAGGTAATTTTTGTTCTCTTTTATCACGTGTATATTTTTGTTCTAAACCAGTAAATATAATTCCATCAAGTTTGTACGGACAATTATTTTTTGAATTAGTACAATAACTATATAATAAATCTGAAAATGAAAACACTTCAGAATTATTTCCACCATTTGGACATAAAAATATTTTTGGATAAAATACTATTTCATTTTCTTTAGCTTTTTTAATTGTATTATTAAGTTGAATAAAAAATTCATTAATTTGATTTTCATAAAACTTTTCTTGTTTTTTCAAATCAAAGTTATTATCATACAATTTTATTTCATATATTTCATTTAAACTTTTACAGACATCAACTACTTTATCTATTCTATTTTTTAATATAACTTCATTACGCATATCTATATTATTATGAAATAAACAATCAAAAGCCATAAAAAGGTATTTCTTTGATTCGTGAAAAAATATCATTTCTCCTTCTAAAATTGTATTGTTTATTTTTGAAGTATAATTAGTTTTTATAACATTAAAATTGTTTGATATTAAATATATTTCTTTTTGAAAAATGAATAACTGATATTTTTCCCCATCAGCCTTATCGGTTGCACTATATTTATTTGGTATTTTGTCAACAATATGTTGAACTTCAACAGATATAGGTTGCATAGAATATAAACCATTCATAGAATCAGTTTGATACACTAATTTTTTATATGCATCTTGAATAATGTTTTGTTCTTCTTTAGTTAAAATATTATTTGTACCTTCTAAAACTTTTTTGATATTATTTATTTCTTTTTCAATAATTTTTAACATTTTATCATTTTTTCCTTTTATATTTTTCTTCATAAAATATTCAATTTCTAATTCATAATTTTTTTGTGCAGTATTTATTTCATTAACATTTGTTGTTGTTTGAACTGTTGTTATATCAACAGATATTTTTTCATTTGTATTATCAATTATTGATAAACTTAATCTATTTTTATATCTAAAACATATTTTTGAATTATTATTTAATCCAGAATTTAAAATATTTTTCATATCTTTTTCTGTTAAAGTTTCTTCTGTGGATTTTCTAATGCGAATATCAAATGCATTAATATCATATATCATTTTTGGATCTTTTATCTTTTTAATAAATTTATAATTAGTATTTTCTGTAAATTCACTTTGTGATAATAAAATAGAAAATATTACATGATTTGATCGTTGATGAACTAAATTTAAAAATGTATTTATTGTATCAATACCATTTATAGAAATTCTATAATTTTTATTTGGTTCAATTTCATAAATTATGTCCAAAATAACTTCATGATTCAATAACAAATCTTGTTCTTCACTTTTTATTTTAATATATTTTAATACATTCATAAATTTGATTATTGATAATTTATTATCAGTTTTATAGTTATTAAACATAACTTCAAATTCATCGTTTTCTTTTACGGTATTGAATATATTTTCAATTTGAGATATTTGTTCTGTATTTAACATTACCATATATATTACGTCGTCCTTAAATAGGTATATATTTTACAATTTTTTTTAAATATAGTTAAAAAACTATATTTAAAAAATTGAAATAATAACATTATATAAAAATATATATTAATTATGCTAGCTGATTTACTATATATTTGGATTGAAGATAAAGAACTTAAAGAGTTTTATAAAGAAGCAGTAAAAAAACATAATTCACAAAATTTAGAATTTCCAAATGCAGGATTTGATCTATTTTGTCCAGAAAATTTACAAACTATTAACAATAGTACATTTTGTTTGGATACAAAGATTGTTTGTTCAATGACTAATCAACAAAATGAATATCTAAGTTACTATTTATTTCCACGATCAAGTATTATTAAAACTCCTCTTAGACTTTCAAATAGTGTTGGTATTATTGATTCGGGTTATAGAGGTAATATCAAGGCAGTATTTGATGTTAAATCAGATTATAATATTGAAAAATATTCAAGATTAGTTCAAATTTGTTCACCCACATTAAAGAAAATTAATGTTAGAATTGTTGATAATATTGAAGATTTAGGAATTACTGAACGTGGTTCTGGAGGGTTTGGTTCTACTGGAAAATAAAAAATTTATTTAAAATTAAATGTTACGTTTAAAATTTATTATTTTATAATCATTTAATAATGGAGGATTATTATAAAATTCTTAATATTGAATATAACGCATCGAAACAAGAAATTATTAATAGTTATGATAAATTAATGATTAATTTTAAAATTCAACCTTTTATTAGTGAAAATGATAAAACACAGATTAAATTAATAAAAAAAGCACATTTTGTTTTAACTAATGATGAATATAAAAAAACATATGATACTAGTTTAGCTTTAAAAAAAAAACAAGAACAACCAATAAGTTTTCAACCTATTCATACAATTAATAATAAAAAATCTGGTTTTAATAATTCCTATATTGCTGATAGAATTTTTAGTATGAATTGTGGTAATAATAATACATGTAATATAGAAAAAAGCGAATTATTAAGACCTAAAAATGTTGGTTTATCATCTGATATTAAACCAGAAATTGATACACCATTAGATTTTACTAATCAAATAAAAAATGAAATTTTACCTTTTGATTGTAATGATATAACCAATAATTTTTAGACACACATAAAATATTAAAGTTATATTGTATAAAAATTAATTTATTGTTAAATATAATAATGGATTTTGTTATACCATTACATAATGATAATATTTTATTAAGAAGTACAATTGAAGGTATAGTTGAATTATATAATCCAAATAATATTTATATTATATTACCAGTAAAATATATAAATATTATTAATAATAAAATAAATAATTGGTTAATAAATTATAAAAATATAATTCTAATTGATGAAGAAACATTTTTTATTAAAAATTATAACATGCACATTAATGATATTATAAAATTATATAAATTTATTGATGAAAAATCACGCGAATTTGGATGGTGGTATCAACAATTAATAAAACTGGGAGCTGTTCATCAAATTGAAAATATTTCTAATCCTTTTGTAGTTTGGGATTCTGATTTAATTCCATTTGATAAATGGATACTGAATGAAAATTTTTTATTTGCTATTTTACAAGATAAACCAAGAAATGAATTTAATAAATCTGAATATAATAGATCTATAAATTATTTATTAAATTTAGATGCAGAAGAACCATCTGAAGGAACATTTGTACCACACCATTATTTGTTTTATCATGAAATAATAAAACATTATTTAAAATATATATTAGAAAATAAAAAATATAATAATTGGATAGAATGTATTATTTCTTTATCACAAAATTATTATAGATTCAGTGAATATAAATCATTGACAACATTTATAAATAAATTTTATAGTGATAAATTAAAATATCATAAATATGATACATATGGTAAAAATGGAAAGAGATTTAGAGAAAATAAAGAAATTATTGAAATTATTAAACAACTATGTAATATTGAAAATAATACAATATCATATAATGAAATAAAAAAAATAAAATTATATTTTAATAATATTAGTTATTTACAAGTTGAACATCTTTTATCTAATTGATTGTATATGAATTATTATTCTAAATATTTAAAATATAAAAAAAAATATTTAGATTTAGTTGCTGGAGCTAATCAGAATAATACACAAATTTCAGATAAATATCGCATAGATTGTTCTAACAATAAATTTAATTTTAATTATAAAAAAATAAAAATGAAAATAGCTTATTTATGTTTATTTAGACATACAATACAAGATAATTATTGGAATAGTATTATAACTAAAAACCAATCTGATATATATTTATCTAGTAATAATAATCATATTATTAGATATACTCAGTTTATTAATCAAGACTTGAAACTAAAACAATTTGATTTTAATACTATAATTGATAATAATAAATTCTTATTTTGTATTGGTAATAATAATGGTAATCGGGGAGATATACAATTAGGAATTACAGAAACAAAAAAGGAAACTGATGAAAATATATATGATACAGCAGCAAGAGGTATTTATGAAGAAACAGGTTTAAAGATAAGTTCTGATTATATAAAAAAAAATAGTCAAAATTTTATATTATTACATAAAAAAGAGAATGCAATCAAATATCAATTAGCAATAGATTTAATAATTATTGATGGAGATGGGTTTTTTAATGGTACTAATAAAAGCAATTCAATATATAATCATTCTAATTCAATGGATATTGAGACTGAAAATAATTCTATAATGAATGAAATAGATATAAAATTAATCACTAAAACAATGATTTTATTATACGGTAGTAATCATGATCATATAATCCAAAAAATGTTAAGCATTAATCCACAAACTGTTTATGACAGTCTTCTTGAAGAAGCAACTAAACATGAATATGCTAGTAATTATCCAGTATTAATTAAAACCGAAAATCTAAAAGACTTATTTCTAAATAGAGCAAATTCTAATGATATAATAAATTTGATCCCATAAACAAAATATTTAAAGATTTATATATTTATATAATATATGTATATACTATTTTTTTGTAGTTTTTTATTAGTTAAATCATTTTATTTTACTGTTCATCCATTAGAAAAAAGAATAGCATATGTTTTTGGAATAAAAAAAATTCATAATTTAGATACACGAACATTAAATGATTTAGAAGAATTATTTCAATATTACCCACTATTAGTTTTTAAAGGATTAGATAATAATATATCACCAACTAATTTTATTGATTTTGTTAAAAATTTTGATAGAAATCATGATACTGAAGCATTAACAAATCCTGAATTATTTCAACATCAAATGTTACAACCATTTGATCAATTTCCAGATTGTAAACACGTAGCGCCAAGAGGTAATATTGAATTATCAAATTTTCATCATATTAAAAATATAAAAATAAAACCATATGATCCATTTATAAATAATTATTTATGGCATACTGATATTTTAGGTCATGAGTATAAACTTCCAAATGTTGTTACTGGATTTTATATAATTGATCAACCTTTAATTGGAGGCGATACTGATTTTATTTCAGGAGAAACTATTTATGAAAAATTAAACGTTGAAGAACAAATTGCATGTCAAAATATTTTGATCAAAATAAATAGAAGAAAATTTATTACAAATAGTTTACAAATTGATTATGCTGGAGTTAATAGATTAGAAAATTTTGAAGAGAGAGATGATGGAAATACATGTTTACCTTTAGTATATCCACCTGATAATACTGATAATATATATGAAAAACCTAGAATACTTATTATGCCAACATTTTTTGAAAATGTTGTTGGTTGGACTATTAAAGATTCTAGAGAATGGATTAAAAATTTTATGAATAATAAAGTTTTACCACATCGTATTAGTATTCAATGGAAAAAAGGGGATTTAGCTGTTTTTAATAATCGTAGATTTATTCATTCTAGTACACCAGCTAGAAATTATTTAGATAATGCAGATAGTTCTAAGAGATTATTATTACAAACATTTATACCAACAAATAAACCATTATTAGCATATAGACCATCTCCAAATAATGTTTATGCTTGTTATAATGTTGGTTGGATAAAAGATCAAGAAATTTCAATAATATCTGCACATAATAACATAAAATTTGCGAATGATATTATAACAAAAAATAATGAAACAGTTAATGATGATAATATTTATTCATTATATAAAAAAAATAATACTTCTTAGCTATTTTCTAATACTTCTTATCTATTTTCTAATACTTCTTAGCTATTAATAATAAAACTCAAGTGTGGATATTCTTCTTCTAATAATTTTGCAATACAATTTAAACGTCTTTCTATAGGATTAGTTCCTTTTGTTTTTCTTGATCTTATTTGTATTTTTTTTTCTAATGATAATGCTTGTCTTTTTCCAAGACCATTTATTGTTCCATATACTATCCACTCACCATCTTGTTTTTTATTTTTTGTATATTTAGCTCCACCAACTAATTCACCATTATGTTGTCTTATTCTTCTTTTTAAATTATTAGTTATACCAACATAAGTGCAATTATTTATTGTATTTTTTAACAAATATATTAAATAATTATTTTCTTCCATTATAAATATTAATATTTACTTTTCTAAATATAAAAATCAAATTAATAGTATGAATTTAGATAAATTATTTAATAAACTTTTAAATATTAAACTACCATCACAATTTGTTATTGATTGTAATGAACAAAAATATATTGATAATTTAAAATTTCAAGATATATTTCATTATATAAAATCAAAAAATTGGCATAATTTATCTCCTCATAGTGAAACATTGTATGATCATTTGATTAATGCTGGAAGATTATCATATGAAAAAGCTGTTGAGCTTGGTTATAATGAAAAAGAATGTGTAAAAGGTTGGTTAACTGGACTATTACATGATATTGGTAAACCAGGAACATCAGTTATCAAATCTAAAAATGTATCATTCAAAGGTCATGGGATTGTTGGTAGTGCGATGTTAGATAATTTTTGGTCAGAAAATATTCAAATATGTTTTGGAATTAACAAAGAAGATTGGGGTGATATTTGTACATGTACTTGTGTTCATATGTGTGGTTATTTTCGTGATCAAAAATCTATTGATCATATGTTTAATTTTCAAATATTACCAAAAAGTGTAAAAAAAATGTTAATTACTTTAAGATATGGTGATCAATTAGCTCTTGTTCCACATAAGCGGGGTACTAAATTTGCTACAACAAAAGAAGAATTAGATATTAAAGAAAATGAATTTATTGAAAATTATTTATGTGAACCAAATATTGATGAATATTTAAATATAACAAATAAAAATAAAGGAATTGTTATTCAATTACTAGGTACATCATATAGTGGTAAAACATCATTTGTACATAAACTTAAAAAAAAATTAGGTTCAGAAAAAATTTTGCATATTTCAATAGATGAAAATATAGTAAAAGAAACTTATGAAGACCTAATTTATAAATGTTTATTTGGCTTAAAAGAAGGTAAAATTATTATTATTGATTCATTAATTACTATGTATTCCAAAGTATTATATATTTTACCAGATATTGTTAAATATGCCTATAAAATTAATATATGGTTTCATAGAAATAAACTATTTACTGAAAATAGTATATCAAACATTGAATTACATGGTAATTGTAATATATTTAATCCTTATAGATCTGAGTTAAATTGGTCAATGCTAATATCAAAAACAGAAAATAGAATAATTGATAATAGTCACATTTCTAAACCTGATTTATCTTTAACAATTGGTTGGAATTTTTGTAATGAACATGTTTTTGATTATTTATATAAAATAATTAATTATATTTACGAGTATAATAAAAAAAATATTGAAAATAAAAATATATTTTAAAAGTAATATAAACTTTTAAAAAATAATTTGTTTAAGCATTTGTTTGGTTAGTTTCTTCTTGTTTATCAGTTTTTTTATTATATCTGTAATAAGTTCCTGCATATGAATCAAAAGAATAGTTTTTAAGACCTTCTTTTTCTAAAAGTTTATCCATACTATCTTTGGTATCAACAGTAAAATCACCACAACCAAGAAATTTATTATCTTTCATATATTGTTTGTAGTATAAAACTTGTGCACCACTATTTTGAGTTAACCAGTCCATATGTGTTTTTTTAAGTTGAGTATAATCTGCATTTTCATCAATTCCATTCATTGTAAAGAAAACTCTATAATATGCAAATCTTACACTAAGTTTGGCATTATTTTTCAATGTTTTAAATGCGCTTTTAGAATTATCAATTGTATCAAAAACAAGAAAGTGTTTTCCGTTTTGTAAATCATTATGTTGTAAAAGTCCAGTTAATCCTTCAGTGGATAAATTTTCAGTAGTTCTTAGGACAATAGTTCTTCCTGCTTTTCTTATTGTTTTTTTTAGGTTATTAGTATTATTATTTTCTGCCATCTTAACAATATATATTAATAAATTTTTAAGTATTTTTAATTATTATATCTTATACTTAAAGAATATAATTTATTTTATTTTTTATTTTTTTTATAAAATTAATTAATTCACTACCAAATAATATTTTTTTATCAATATCATTTTTAAATTTTATTTTTGTATTTATGTTTTCGTATATTATGTATTTTGTTGATATCAAATCATAAATTATATATCTATATATTATTTCTAAAAAAGATTTAAAATAAGTTATTTCTAATAATTTTAAAATTAAATTATCATTTAATGTGTATATAATAAAATAATAAAAATCAATTAATTTAATATTTTCACCATTAACTATAACAAAAAAATTATTATATTTTTTTACAATTTCATTTATTTTGTTAAAATATTTATCATCTATTCTTTTATAATAAAAAATATTTCGTGAAATTTCTGATATTAATTCATTTTTTGGAATTTTATTATATAAACTAACTAAATACAATACATCATAAACTGCATATTCTAAAACTTTATCTGACATATTTTTTATTTCAATATGAACCAAATATATAGGTCCTGTAATATTTTCAATATTTGATAAATAATCATATTTGTTATTAGTAATTACTTTATATTCTTTATATAAATCATATATTGAACATTTTCCTTTTTTATTACTAATTATATGGTTATACTCACATAAATATTTTGTATCATATAATTTTTTTGAAAAATTATTAATTGATTCAATTCTACTATCAAATAATTGATTAAATAAATATGGTATGTCTAATGATTCCCCACCATGAATAATTTTTATAATATCTTTTGTTGTTAATAAGTTTATTAAGATTTGTATTTGATCTTCATTTAATATTTTTGGATCTAAAACAAATATTATACCATTATTATTATCTTCTATTTCTAAATTAAGTTGAATCAATGCAACATCTCTATCATTTCTAGATACTTTATTAAATTCCAAGTCTATACCAATATATTTTTTATTTTTAAATTCTATAAAATAATTAAAATATTTTACCATTTCATTAATTTTCTTATTGTCTTTAGCTACATATATTTTATATGTTTTTTTATTATGTTCATCAAATATTTCTAAATCATTTTTTTCAATTATCATTATATCTTATTGATATTTAAAAATAAAATACAGTAATATATAATCTATGAATAATTTACCAGCTGAATCATTAACTAATATTTATAACTTTATGAGAGATAATAATGTTAAAGTTTATAATGAAACATTAAATATTTATGATATTGTTAATCAATATTTAGAAAAAAATAAAGGTGATGAATCTTTTGTTATTATTGATTTAGGTGATATTATAAGACAATATAATAGATGGGAAGAAAATTTACCTAGAATAAAACCATATTATGCTATTAAATGTAATCCATCCCCAATTATAATACAATTATTAAATAAATTAGGGTGTAATTTTGATACAGCAAGTAGAAATGAAATATTAAAAGTTATTAATTTAGGTGTAGATCCTAAAAAAATAATATTTGCAAATCCATGTAAACCAGTTGATTTTATTAAATTTTCTAGATCAAATGATATTGATTTATTAGTTGTTGATAGTGAATATGAATTACATAAAATTAAACTTTATCATCCAGAATCAAAAATTTTAATAAGAATAAAAACAGATGATTCTAAATCAAAATGTAAGTTTAATGTAAAATTTGGTTTAGATTTAGACCAAGTTAAACCATTACTTGAATTATCTAAAATCTTAGGATTAAATATTGTTGGTGTATCATTTCATGTTGGTAGTGGTTGTCAAGATGCAAATGTTTATAATAGTGCACTTATTGATACCAAAAAAGTTTTTGAAATTGGTAATGATTTAAATATTAATATGGATATAATCGATATTGGTGGTGGATTTCCAGGTGTTAATGACAGTAATATAAGTTTTGAAAATATTGCTTCTATATTAAATAATTCTATTGAAGAATTATTTAAAGAAAATTTAGATAATATTAAATTTATTGCAGAACCAGGTAGATACTTTGTAACATCTTCATATACATTAGTTTGTTCAATTATAAATAAAAAAGAATATATTGAAAATGGTGAACAAAAATATATTTATTATATTTCAGATGGTTTATATGGAACATTTTCTGGTATCATGTTTGATTACGCAAAACTAGAATTATTACCATTTAATGAAAGAAATGAAAAAAGATATACAAGCATTGTATTTGGTCCAACATGTGATTCACTTGATATTGTTTCAAAAGAATGTCAATTACCTTCATTAGCTATTGGTGAATCAATTATAATTAAAAATATTGGTGCATACTCAATTGCAAGTGGAACAGAATTTAATGGTTTTCCAAAGCCGGATGAATATTTTATTTTAACATAAATCATATCAAAAATTATTATAATCACTTGTAGTTAATATTAAAGATATATCATTAGTTATCTTATCTTTATTATTGTATAAAATAAGCTTTATTCCATTTCTTTTATCTTTCTTTCATTTTCATTATATAGTTCGAAGTTACACTTCTTTTTATGAAAACTTTTTGCTTGTCTAGTATTAAATTCTATATTACATATATCACAAAATATTTTACTTGACAAAATTTGACATTTACTTGACATTTGTTTGACATTACTTGACAAAACTTTATTTTTTTTTATATTATTATAATGAAATTTTTTGTTGTGATTGCATAAGCTACTTGAACTAGAATACGCTTTATTACAAATAATACATCTAAATTCACTTATATGATTCACTTTATTTCCATATATAATTACATATAAAATTATATTCTTAAATGATTTACTTAAAAAGTGAATTCACTTTAGAAAAATAGGAGGGAAAGTTTAAGATTTAAAAAAAATTATATTTTATCTAATAAATCCTTTAGTTTAACATATGCATCTGTAATTTTTTGTTTATATTTATTTGATTTTTCTATCCATTTTTCGCATGTTTCAATGATATCATCTTTTTTAATTCTAAAATGATGATTTATAACATCTTTATATTCAGGTGGACTATTTACAAGTTGATCAATCATAGCTAATTCTATTGTATGTAAATGTAATGGTTCATTATATTCATCACTTAATTTTTTCCCACGTTCTGTACCAAAATCTCTTTCATATCCAGGTTCATTAAAATATGGTTGATCAACTAAAATTAATGATTGAATAGAAACAAGAACTTGTAAAAAGCTAGATGTCTTACTATTCCATTTTTCACCTTGATCACCTGACCAGGTACCTAATAAAGATAAACATACTTTACCATTCGCATATAAATTTGGATTAAATCTTACTAATCCCATACCTGTTGTATCAATTAAAACTTTTGGTTCAACATTTGGATATGAAGATGGAAAATGTGCATGGAAAATAAATAATCCATTTTCATATGGCGTATCTTTTGGTCCTGAAATCATAAATGTAAATAAGTTCATATCTTTTTTATATACACGCATCCAAATAGTTGATCCATAATTTAATGGTAAACTTGTTTTTAATGTTGATAATTCAGAAATTACTCTTACAATAGCTTTTGAATCTAATTTTAATTTTCTTTCTCCATAAAATTTATGTTTGTCATTAATCTCTGTTGTAGCAAATTGTAATGATTTCATAATTTCTTCATATTCTTCATATTTATTTTTAGTATTTACTTCATTAGATGTTTGTATATCATCAATTTTTGGTAATATTTTACTATATTTGTTATAATTATTATGTAATGATTGATATAAAAAGTTCATTTTTGATTCTTCATTATTTTCAAATAACAATAATATTTCAGAATTTATTTCTTTTAAATTCAAAACAATTGATTTAATAAAATCACCATTTAATTCACTTCTAAAATCATATAAATCATCTAAAACTTTCATAATAGTTTCAAAAGTTTTTTTTGATGATTCTAAAGCTAACAATGTAATACCAGATGTAGTATTAATTAAATATCTAATTAAACATGAGTTTTTTATTTTACTTATATTTTCATTAGTTATATTTTTTTTAATATCTTCTAAAACACAAACTAATTCTTGTTCTAGCATTTCTTTTTCTAATATATAATTTTTAATATCCCATTTTACAGCTTTATCATTACCATAGCCAGTACCTGATTTCCAGTAAATTTTGGAATCTGCATTATTTTTAAGTTGGGTTTTATTAATTTTAATATCAATATTAATATCATTGTAAACTGTTTCTTTTGTAATATTTGATAATTTAATTAATAAATTTTCAATTTCAAGCATTTCTTTATTTTCTCTATCAATATAATTATTAATTATTGGTTTTAATATATCGAAAATATTATTTATTAACCAATCAAATGTTATTGTATAATTCCAATTTTCTATTTTTAAAAGGTTTAAATTCATTATAGCTAATAATAATGGTATTTGTAATTTTGGAGATATAACTTCTAATTTTGGAGGAAAAAAAGGATATAACTTTGGATCAACAATAAATTTTAATTCAAGTACTATATCATTATCAAAAAATAATTTTGCTCTTAAATCATAAATATTATTTTCAAAAGGATAAATATAATGTTTATATGTATTATCAATATTTATTTTATTAATTTCATTAGTTAATATTGTATAAATTTGATTTTCATTAAATAGTAGTTCTTTTGGTACAGATATTTTTTTAGTATTATTTTTATTATCTGCAAATTTTTTTGACTTTAATTTTAGTTCACTATAATTTAATTCATATTTAACATTTTGTTTAAAAGTTTGATAAAAATTAAATTCATCATTATAATCAATAATTTTAGTTTTATTCATTTGAAATTTATCAAGTGTATTTAAAATTATTATTGGAGTATAATTTTTTAAATGGAGAAAATCATAATTTAAAAATTGTAATTCTTCTAAATTATCTACTACACAATAACTTTTAAAATCAGTCATTAACTCAATATTACTTCCATTATAATTTAAATTTACATTATAATTTGTTTCATTATCAATACAATTTATAAGGTCAATATTATTATTCCATTTATTGTTCCTTAAAATATCATTAATATCATAAGAATATTTACATATTTCTGTCATAAATACGTAATTATTATTAACATACATACTAATCTTCAATTTTTTTAATTGGGTAAATCTTTTAGATAATTATATTTATCATTTATAATTGTTTCAATTTGTTTAGCTTTTAATAGTTTATCTTTTTTCAATATTTCAGATGTTTCATAAATTAAATCTTTACATGAATTTATTATTATTTCAGCATAACTATATGCATTATTAATTAAGTTAATAACATCATTATCAATAAGTTCTTTATATTTTTCACTATTACTTGGATAAATGATATTACTACCCATACCATAATATAAAACCATTTTTTCAGCTAATTTTAATGCTTCTTCAAAATCATTAATTGCTCCTGTTGTTACAGAAACATTATAAAATACTTCTTCAGCAATTCTTCCTGATAATAATATCATTAAATGTTCAAATAATGATTCTCTAATATAAATATTACTTGTTGAACTTTCAAAAATGGTATAGCCAGGACTTTTTGGGGAAGATAGATTTATTACAACTTTTGACATTTTTGAATGATGTTTACTAAAATAACCAACAATAGCATGTCCCATTTCATGAATAGCAATATGATCAATAATATCATTTGTAAATTCATGTTCATTAGGTTGCCAACCTGCCATCATTTTATTCATAATAAAATCAAAATCATTAAAATTAAAAACGGTTCTATTATATCTTAAAGCATTTAACATTGCTTCATTTAATAAATTTTCAATTTGAGCACCGGATAGACTTTCTGTAATTTCTACAAGATTTTCTAAGTTAATAGATTCATCAAAAGGTTTACCATTAATATGAATATTTATAATTGATTCTCTTGTTTTTTTATCAGGTAATCCTATAAAAATTTTTTTATCTATTCTACCAGGTCTTGTTAGTGCTGAATCTAATAAATCAAAACGATTAGTTGAAGCAATCATAAAAACTCCTGTTGAATTTTTAAAACCATCTAATTCTACTAATAAAGCATTTAGTGTATTATCTCTTTCATTCGAAGAACTTTCGCCATCACTTGATCTTTTTCTTCCAACTGCATCAATTTCATCTATATAAATAATACAAGGAATATTTTCTCTTGCTAAACGAAATAATTCTTTAATTCTTGTTGGACCTACGCCAACATATTTTTCTTGAAAATCAGAACCAGATACCGGAATGAAACTACATCCTGATTCTCCTGCAAATGCTTTAGCTATAAGTGTTTTACCTGTACCAGGAGGTCCTTCTAATATTAATCCTTTTGGAATTCTAACATTATATTGTTTATATTTTTTATAATGTTTTAATATATCAACACATTGTTTTAATTCATCTTTAACATTTTCATAACCTCCTACATCATTAAAATTCATTGTTGGATTTTTTAAAATTTCAAAATTTTTAGTTTTTGTATAACTTGGTTCAGGTTTATAATCATCTCCATCTTCATTTTCATCTTGTGGATTAAATTTAATACCTAATCCTTCAAAAAAATTACTATTTTTGGTTAAAATTATTTTTATTTTAGGTCTTTCTATATTATTTTCATTATTATTTTCATTATTATTTTCATTATTATTTTCATTTAAAATATATTGGTTTTGAATAGTAGAATTTTTTGAATTTAAATTTTTTAATAAATACTCATAATATTTATTAGTTTCGTTATTAGTATTATTCATATTAGTATTTTTTTTTACTAACAATTCAAGATATCTTTCAGAAAAATGGTAAGATCTTCTATTAAAATTTAGTTTAATCATATTTGATTTAGTATTATGATTTTTAAAAAATCCATTTGTTAAATCAAATATAAATGGAGACATAAATAACAAAAAATTAATTTTCATTAATATTATAATTAGTTCTATAAAAAAATATATTGAAACGCAAGTTTATTTATATGTTATTTTTCTTAAAAATACTGATTAATGTTGATAAATATATATCATCAAAAGTAGATTGTGATACTTTAGTTTCTAAATCAGATAAATCGGTATAAATTTGTGCAAATTTTTTTTGACTAAATATTTTATTATTATTTATTAATAAATTTGTTACTTCCTTTAAAATAATACCTAATGAATAACCATTTAATTTTATAATTTTATAGAGTTGAGAATATGTTTGTTGAAAATCATATTTTGATTCAATTAGATAATCAAATAATAAATTAATATTATTTCTAGATGGTAATCCAGCTGAATCATAGCAACTATCTTCATTTATAATTTTTGATTTCATTGATATTGTTTGTAATAGATTTATACTTTTTCTTAAATCGCCATTACATAAGGTACTTATTATTTCTAAAGTATTATTTGTATATTCTAACTTTTCATTTTTACATATTTTTTCAAGTATAATAATAGTTTTATTTATTGGTATTGGTTCAAATCTAAAATTAGCACATCTTGATCTAATTGCTGGTATTATTTTATTTTCATAATTACAAATTAAACAAAATCTTGTTGAAACAGAATATTTTTCTATTATTTTCCTCAATGCAAATTGTGCATCAAATGTCATTGAATCTGCTTCATCTAATATAATCAATTTAACACCACTACTAAACATATTTTTTCTTTCTGCAAAACCTTTAATTTCTTCACGTACCGAATTAATTCCTCTATCATCAGATGCATCTAATTTCATAACCATCAAGTTAATATTATTTCCATAAAGTTCTCTAGCTAATGCTAATATTAAAGATGTTTTTCCTGTTCCTGATGTACCATGAAATAATAAATGTGGTAATGATCCATTTTTTAACATTGTTGATAGAACATTAATATTTTCATTATTACTAATAATATCAGAAATATTATAGGGTCTATATTTTTCAACCCATGGTAAAAAATTATTATTCATTATTTTATATTGAATAATAATCTTTATATAAGAATATGACACTAAATTAATTTTTTTATATCATTTGCTTGTATAAATAGATACTAAAAATACAAAAGAAGAATTTAAATTTGATGAAGTACTGAGACCACTGCCATAATTTGAAGATTTAGATTCGAATTTATAACGAGTATATAACTTGAATTAAATGTATAATTTGACACTTTAATAATTGAAATGTATGATCATATAATAGAACAATTAAATAGTATGTTTCGAAGATAACATAACATAATATATTATGCTTTAGCACCTAAAAAATTTTATTAACTACTTGTTAATTTCATTACTTTTAGGTAAATTCAATATTCATATTAAAAAATATTTACAAATAAATAAAGTATTCACTTGTGTTCGTAGCATTATTAATTATATTTAATACTGCATTTTTATTTTTATTTTCGTCGTGCATTATATTTTTATGATAAAAAACAGGTTTTTTATATTTTATAACAAGAATATTAAATATACTTTGATCTGCAGTATGGTGGTATGTTACTAAAGGATAATTAATATCATTATCTGTATAAGATGAAAAATACACCCAATCATTTATAAAACTATTATTTGAATCACATTTTTTAAATAAAAACCATGAATTTAATATATGTGGTTTGCTTAAATGTTCATTATTATCTTTATTTGGAATAATTTTATTCCATACGATAATATTATCACAACATCCATAGGAACTATTTTTAACATTATCACCAATGCTACCTGCTACACACAATTGTTCATTTACAATATCACACAATTTATCTATATTTTCATTAAATCCTGTTTTGAAATATTGAGAACTATCTACGTAATATAAAATGTCACCATCATTCATCTCATCATACACATCTCTTGTTATAAATGCTTTCCAAGCATTATAATATCCATCTCTTCTACCATCTTTATAAATCGAAGGTAAATCCTTTATAAGATTAAACCATTCTTTTTCTTTAATTTTTTCTAAATTATAATTGTGAATAATAACTTGTTTTTGTGTATATTCATGTACGGATTTTATTGTGTATCTTTTTGTTGTATTATAAGGTTCATTATTAGAATACACTATCAAATGTATATACATAATATTTATACCCTAAAATTAGAAAATAATATTTTTTATTATACAATAATTTTTTATATAGCTCATATCATATTTAATTGATAAGTAGATAATATAATTTAAATAGAGTTTTATTTTTAAGATATTTAAAAAACTAAAACAAATAATAATTGTTTTATATATTAGGACAAAAGTATAGAAAAATGCAGCATATGATTAAATATATATATGAACATAATTTTTTATAATCTCATTAAAATATGATGAAAATAATAAAGAAATAATATTTAATATTTTAATCGCCACATGCTTCAAATATGATAAATTCTCTCAATAATCAATTAAAAGAAAATATTTGATGTTTCACAATTATAATACAAAACTTTGTTATTGGGGTATGCAATTCGTAATAAATATTCTAAACTACTTGAAAAAAGAGATTTCACATTACAAACAAATAATTTTATATTACGAGATCTTCTTAAATTGAATATGTAAAAGAATTAATTAAAACTAATGATTAAAAATTATCATTGAAAAAATTTAATAAAAGCAAATATATTTAAAAAAAATCTAAACAACAGAAACAATATAATAAACTAATCGTGTGAATTGAATATATTCGTCACATCCTTTAATCAAATTTTGATCAACATCAGATATTTTATTAATTATTTTAGATTTTTGATCATTTGTTAAATTACTTTTAATAATATAATCATGAAATAAAATAATTTGATTAACAATAGAATAACCATTAATATATAATTCATTAACTAATAATTCAATATTTTGCATATCTTTTTTAAAAATATATTCAAATAATTTATTAAATTTTTCTTCTGGTATAAAACCTGAAAATTCATATAAAAGTTCTTCATTTGTTTTACTATCATATGAATTATTACAATTTTGCAATAAATTAATTGCTTTTCTCAAGTCACCTCTTGCAATTATAGAAATTTTATCTAATAAATTAGATCCTAAATTACATTTTTCAATTATATTAATATGATTTAATTTTTCTGTTATTTTTTCATTACTTATAGGTTTAAAACAAAATAAAGAACATCTCGATATAATTGGTTCAATTATTTTATCATGATAATTACAAATAATACAAAATCTAGTAACTTTTGAATATTCTTCCATAATACGCCTTAAAGCAAATTGTGAATCGGATGTCATAGTATCTGCTTCATCTAAAATAATAATTTTCCATGGAGGTATATCATCATTTAAATTTATTGATTTTTTTGCATACATTTTGATTTTATCTCTAACAATATTAATACCTCTTTCATCCGAAGCATTAAGTTCTATAATCCTATCTGACCAATATTTTTGACCAAAAATTTCTTTAGCTAAAGCCAATATTGTAGAAGTTTTACCACAACCAGAAGGTCCATAAAATATTAGGTGTGGTAAATTTTTACTAAATATTGTACTTTTTAATGAATTTATAACATTATCTTGTGCAGTAATTTCTTGTAAACATTTAGGACGGTACTTTTCTACCCAATGCATAATATTATTTTTGTTAATTAATGTTTAAATATAATTTTCTAATATAAAATAATGAATAATAATAGTAATAATTTTAGTCAATTTAATTATACACAAAGTAACTATAGTGATAGAATTATTAGTACCAATACATTTCAAGAATCACCATTTATATTATTTCAAGACTCTAATCCAAAATCAGTAGAATTAAGAAATCAAATGATAAAAAATTTAGCAAGAACAACTGAATGTAATATTACAGATGTTGAATCATTATTTTTTTCAGATGCTAATATTGAATTAATTAATAAACAATTAATATTGACTGTATATAAAAGATCAAAAAAACAATATAAAATTGGATTTCAAAATAAAGATAAATTATTGATAGTGATGAGATATGTATATTTGGAATTTTCAAGAAATTTACCTTATGATTTAGAAGGACAAATTAATGAATTAAATTGTTTAGTTGTAGGAGAAATTGCTCCAGTTGTAATTACCAATTTCGAACAAAAATTAGGGTATTTAAGAGATATTGAAAGAAGACAAGCACCCGTACCTTTACCTCAAAGTACTAGTAAAATGAAAACATTACCAACTGCTAATAAGGATTTCTTTTAACAAAATAAGGATTTCTTTTATTAATTTTATATAAAAATTAGTAAAAAAAATTAAATTAAAATGCAATTTTACCTTGAGTACTATCTTTTATTAATTGATAGATAAAAATAATACCTCTTTTTCTTGTCATATCTTTGAAGTTATCTTCAGTTACAGCTGAAGCACCATCAATTTGAACAATAGGATTATTTTTAACAGCAGTTCCATTTAATACAGTTGGACCAACAACTCCATAAGGATCATATTGAAAGTATTGAGGGAAATTAATTCCTTTAGCATAATCAGCATGGATCATGAAAACAGCAGATGAACCAACAATTAAGTTAGATTCAGAAGTTTTAGTATTAACTTCACTTAAAACGACAGATCTAAGTTGGTAGATATCTTCTCTTAAAGCAATAACATCTTTAGCATTAACTTCTCTATCATTTAATCTTTCAAAACCAGAAACAGCTGTAGGGAAGTTTAATATTGCAACAGGATTCATAGTGTTAACTGTGTTGATGATATTAGCTCTTCTATCAACGAAAAAGATTAAAACACCTCTAGAATAGATTAGTGAGGTATGTTTTTGAACAATGTTACCATTTTCAAGGAAGAATTGTTGTTGAGATAAGGCATCATTTAATTCGACAGGTTCATTGTTATTAATAGAAGGACCTAATTTAAGGTTAATCATAGGAACATAAGTAACAGTTGGTTTAATGTTTTGTTGATAAGGATTTGTTGAGAAGATTTGATACATAGGCATAGTAGCAACAACTGTAGGTCTAAAAGAGAAAGCAGATAATAATCTTTTTAAGATAGTACCATCATATCTTCCATAAACTAGATCAGGTGTATCGTGTCTATTAAGTCTGCAAACATCAACAGTACTAATAAATTCTCTAAATGAACTGTTATAGTATTGACCATTTCTTAAAGAAAGAACAGCATTCCATAGTTGGTTTTGTAATAAGGCTCTATTATGTAAATCAGATAAAGTAGATTTAACATCACATACAATATCGTTAGGATCTCTTGTTAAAGCATAGAATAATTCAAGATCAGCAACAGATGAAAAGTTTTCATTGTTATATCTAGTTTTAACAATATTTGCAATATTGGAGTGTAAAAAGTGGGTATCAAGAATATCAATTTTAGGTAAGAAAAGAGCAGCAATAACAGGATGTACGTGATTTGAAGCATTATGAATGTTTCTATCATAGCCACCAGTTAGGGCTTCAATACCACAATCTTGATATTGCATTGATTGAAGTAAGACTTGTGAATGTAAAGGTTTAGAAGATGCATGAAGTTTTAAAATTTCTTGAAGAACTTTAAAGTCATTATCAGAAAGTTTACCCATAAAACCTTGTAAGTTAACGTTAACATTACCTAAAACTTTCATAATATTAGTATTAGGAGTGAAAACTTCGGGAGATTTAAGTCCAACAAGTTCATTTTCATAAATTCTTTGGAATTCAACAAATTCATCATCAGAAAGACCGTGTTTGTTCTTGTATTTAATTGCTTTTTCAAGTAAAACGTGGAAAGGATATTGACTGTTGCTGTATTTTTCTCTGATTAAAGTAGCAAATTTCTTAGCTCTTTTACTAATTTCATTGTGTTTTTCAATGAAAGCTCTTTGTATTTTATCAACAAGTTCTTCATTACCATATTTATTTCTTAAATTTTGAAATTCTTGTTGGTTAATTTTACCTCCATTTCTTCTAAATAATTTTTGAACTTCATCATCTACTGATAAAGATTCTTTATTTTTTTGATTACTTCTAGATTCAAGATTATCCATACTCATTATTATATAATTTAATTTAGAAAATTTTTTTTATATATCTTTTTTTTATTTTGACTATATCACTTATAACTAAAACTTAATTAATTTTAATTAAAAATTTAAACATTTTTTATAATTTAGACTTAAAAGATAATGATTTTATTTATGTAATGGATAAATTATGGGTTAATAAATATAGACCTAAATATTTAAATGAAGTTATTGGTCATAAAGATCAAATAGACAATATTAAAAAATGGATATTAAACCTTAACACAAATAAAAACCAAGCAATTATTATTTCGGGAATTCATGGTATTGGTAAGAGTTTGACCATTAAACTAATTTTTGAAGAACTAAATTACTTAATTAGAATAATATATCCAAATGAAATTAAAGATCACCGAATATTTGATGATTTTAATGATTATTATAATCATAAAAATTCAATACATTCAAAAATTAATTTTAAAAATGATAATAAAAAAAAATTAGTTTTAATTTTTGAAGAAACAGAGAATATAACTTTAACTAGTGAAAAAAAATATATTATGGATATCTTTAAAGAAAATAATAAAAAAAAATGTTTTCCTCTTATTTTTATATCAAATAATCAGCATTCAAAACTTTTAAACGATTTAAAAAAAAATTGTGATGAAATACATTTTAATTCACCAATAAAACAAGAATTTTTAAAATTAATTAAATATATATGTAATAATGAAAAAATAAAAATATCTGATAATGATAGTTTAGATATTTTAATTGATTTTTGTCAAAAAGACATTAGAAGATTGATAAATCTTTTACAAGAATTTTCATTCAATTTTAATGAGATCAATAAAGAAAATATTTTAGAGTTTATTACAAAATCAAGAGAAAAAAATATTGATATAGGTTTATTTGATGCAACCAATCAAATATTAAATAATTATCTTGATTATGATACTATATTAAAATTTTATGAAAGTGAAAAAGTTTTATTACCTTTAATGATTCATGAAAATTATATTAAAAAAGTTTTAAATAAATGTAGTGATAATTGGGATAATGTTTTATTTAATCTTGTTAAAATTTCTGATTCAATATCTCGTGGAGATAATATTGAAACTAGTATATATACTGATCAAAATTGGTATTTACAAAATATACATGGATTTTATACATGTTTAAATTCATCTTATTGGATAAGTAAAAGTAATGAAAATAATAAAATTGATTTAAAACAAATTAAATTTTCATCTGATTTAAATAAAACATCCCTTAAAAATATTAATAGAAAAAATATTACAAATTTACTAAAATTTATCCCAAATAAATCAATTTATGAAATTTTAATATTAAATAGAATATGTAATTATATGATTCTAAATGATAAAGAAGAAGAATTTATTGATTTATTATTTGAATATAATAAAGATATATCAATTAAAGAAATAGAATTATGTTTAAAAATTGATAAAACCCATGAATTTAAATTATTATGTTCAAAAGATAAAAAAAAAATAACTAAAATAATTAAAAATAAACAAATAAATTAAATATATTTTTCTTTTATTTTAGTTATTCCAATATATTGAATATTACCATATTTATTTATAGGATTTAATATTGTTTTTGCATCAGTTAAAAATAATAGTACATCATTAATTAATTCTAATTTATTTTTATCATTTATTTCAATAATATCTGTATTTAAATATTGATATAAAAACTGAATATCTTGTTTTGTATCATTTTCAAAAATATATGACTTATTTTTAATGTCTCTTATTATTTTTATTTGGTTTTTACTAATACCTGGTATAGAATTTGACCAAATCCAAAATTTTTTATCATTTTGATAAATTCCATAAAATATATATTCAGAAACTAATATCTTTTTATTATTATCATCAACTAAAATTAATTCATCATTATTAAATGTTATTGTATAATTAGTTTTAATATTTAAAATTTTACTTATTTCTTTATTTTTATTTTTTTTATTATTTTCAATTTTTTTTAATATATTCATTAAATTAAATTAGAAAAAATATCTAATATTATATATATATTATGGCTTATCAACTAATTGAAGCAGAAGATTCTGATAATACATTTTTAATATTAGCTATTCTAATTGGAATATTAATTATTTTTATAATTTATCCAAATATAATGAGTCAAAATCATAGTGAAGGTTTTCAAATTGATCAACAAGTTAATAAAATATTAACAGATACTATTAATAAAGATGTTCCAAAAATTGATCAAAGAATATGTTCAAAACAATGTTGTAAATTTATACAATGGCCTGTTCCATTTAATACAAAAAATCCTATTGTTAAAGATGATGTATTAAATAATTTTATTCCTTCTAATTTTGCTTGTAATGGTGGTGAAAATGGTGGGTGTGTTTGCTTAACAAAAGATGATTATAACTACTTGTCCGAACATGGACAAAACTAAGAATAATTATATATAAAAAATATATGGAATATATTAATGATAAGATATTCAAATTATAAATTTAAAAAACAAAAAAAAAAATCTAATCATAAATATCTTTGTTATACTAATTTATTATTAATCATAACTATTTTATATTTTTTATTTAATTTACAAAAAGTAAAAGATAAGATAATTATTGAATATTTATTAGTTT
>Ga0209189_1000280_pt1 | contig 43806 bp, 34 predicted proteins | sample C_130820_EF_Meta_FD_187308 | JGI IMG/M metagenome (GOLD analysis project Ga0209189, IMG submission 187308) | Freshwater microbial communities from Lake Croche, Canada to study carbon cycling - C_130820_EF_MetaG (SPAdes) (version 3) | ecosystem: Environmental > Aquatic > Freshwater > Lake...
TCAAGATCATCCGGGAGGTAACGCTTCAGGATTTCCCATTGCTTTTCATATACGAATTGAGATGTGTCCATCCGCTCCTTCTAATTAGGATTTCAGGAAGAAACAAGAATTAGGTATATGCTTATGGGCGTCCCGCCTGTGAGCTTTAGCGTGCTGTTCGGGTTCGGTGAACGCAAGTAAATTGATCAGTCTCCACAGGGCCGGGACGGCCATGCCCCCTTCTTGCGCGATGCAAAGTCCAATTTCAAAGAGACATTGCTAAGGCCTCGGATGAGCATTGACTCCCAGAATGGCGAGACGCTCCCGGTGGTGGTCTAAGCGCTTGAGAAAATCGGCATAGTTTTTCTTCTCGGCATCCAGCCAGAGAACTTCCGCCAGAGCACAAATGCGGGGGAAAGCCATATACTCAACAGAGCTCATGCTGGCCATGTATTCCGTCCAGAGCTGTCCCTGACTCCCCAGAACATGGGCGCGGTGTTCGGGTTTCATGGCGACCGGGATGGGCTCATAGGCGTAGACACGATCCGTCGGGCTCATCCCACCTATAGCCAACGGCTCCTCGCTGATGGGGTTGGCTTGGTAGTGGTCAAAATACACCCACTCGCAGGGAGCCATGACTACATCATGGTTTTCCGAGGCGGCGGCCAACCCGCCGGACTCGCCTCTCCAACTCATGACTGCGGCCCCCTCGGACAGTCCGCCCTCCAGGATTTCATCCCAGCCGATCAGTCGCCGGCCTGCCGCACAGACATGGACATTCATTTGGCGAATGAACCAGCTTTGCAGTTCATCCTCGCTCTTGAGCCCAAGTTCCGCCATCCGCTCTTGGGCGCGCGGACTCTCACTCCACTCAAATTTAGGCGCTTCGTCCCCGCCCACATGAATGAACCGTCCCGGAAAGAGATCCATCACCTCGGAAAGGACATCTTTCATGAAGGCGACCGTGGAATCCTCCGCATTGAGCACGCTTTGGGAAATTCCCCAGTGGCAACGAACCTTTGTCTGCGTCTCGATATTTCCCAATTCTGGATAGGCGGTGATGGCCGCGACCATGTGGCCCGGCATATCAATTTCAGGCACGAGTGTGATGTGGCGCCGTGTTGCAAAGGCGACAATCTCCCGGATGTCATCCTGTGTGTAATATCCTCCGTATGGGGTGCTGTCGTAGCGCCGTGGGCGGGCAGACTCATGTCCAATCAAGGTGCAATCGCGGCGCGAGCCAACCTCTGTAAGAAGCGGATACTTCTTGATCTCGATTCGCCAGCCCTGGTCCTCAGTGAGATGGAGATGGCAGATGTTGAGACGGTGAAGCGCAAGGAGGTCTATGAACCGGCAGACTTCAGCAACCGAGAAAAAGTGGCGGCAAACATCAAGATGCTGACCACGCCAGCGGAACCGGGGGCGGTCATCGATTTCCACGCCCGGCAGCGTCCAATCGGCAGCCTGCGGGCTTGAGGAGAAAATTGCAGCGGGCAAGAGCTGGCGCAGAGTCTGAATGCCGCGCGCAAGACCTGTGGCGTTGGCTGCTTCGAGACGGACGCCCGATTCGTTCACATTCAAGAGATAGCGCTCATCCACAAAGCCTGCCTCATCGGGAATCCCAACCCCAGTGGCCTGGAGGTGAATCACTCCCCCAGTCGTCTGTGCGACAGGAAAAAGGAAACCTGTGGCGGGCCGGAGATACTCGGCCAGAAGCTGGGCCACCTCTCCCACACCCTCACCGCTCCAGGTGATAACGCTCTCCGTATCCAGAGTGAAAGAGCCTGACTTGAAAATCAGGGATTGTGGCTGGGGGATTATTTGAGTGGTTGCTGTCAATTCCTATGGTAAAACGATGGTGAACGGAGCGCTTCCCTGCGGTGTCGTGACATGACCGACTCCGATGGTTTTCGCCGATGTGCCTGGAATGGCAAATGTGGAGGGGAAAACGCGTCCTCGGAAGGTGGCAGGGGTTCTCGAAGAGCCCTCCGCTTTACTGTAGGATCCGGAGATTTGACCGCTCGAGTCCACCGCGAAGCGGAAGGACGGTAGGGATGGGGCAATGAAGGTCGGGACATTGCTCGCCGGCCATTGGCCTTGAAGCGTCACGGTGGCATTGCCATCCGGCATGAGAGCTTGGACAGCGATGGTTGTGGTGTTTCCGGTGATCAAAGATTTTCTGCTGGAGGTTGTGATTCGCGCCCCGTCGATATCCATAGACCAAAGATGTCCCGGCGTTGCGGTGCGGAGCCACTCGGCACTGCCGCCTGCCGTCTGGGTGTTGGCTTTCGGAATCACGCACTCACCTTGCAGAATTCCGTCCACCAAGGGGATGTAGAATGGGAAAACCCAGTTTCCCGCTCCGTCGTCTGCGAAGCCCCCTTGGAAGGTTGGGGACTGGCCGTTCTCGAGAAAGACTGCCAGCGAGGCAGTTCCAATCGAGGATGTGACAAGGCGGGCGAATCGGTATCCCGGGGTGGGAGCCTTACTGAATACAAGGCTATGAGTCTGGCCAGAGAGGGGATGGCTTGGAAGGCTGCCCCGGTAGGCGGTGCGTAGGAGCTGGACAGGAAGGATGTCCGTGCCCCGGCCGATCGTGCCTAAGATTTTTCCTGGAAGGGCGGCCTCAAGCTCCAAGTCGATGGAAAGGGAGGGTTTGCCAACTGGGCGAGATACCACAAGGGGCCACACAGTGGAACCCGAGAAGTTGCCTGAGAACGACGAAGCGATCCCGTCGAGTGTCACCCGTGCAGTGAATTGGCCAGTCGAGGCAATGGTGAGTTCCACAAAACCATTCCAGGAGGCAAAGGAGGTTTGGTCGGCTGCACCTCCGCTTCCTACTCTGCCATCGCCGAGCAACCCAGCGTAGCTTCCTGCCAAGAGGGCGAAATTCGGCGCAAAAACCGCCTCCCAGCGGAGGTTCTGCTCCATGGTAAAGGAAATCGCGGGGGTCGTTGAGTGGGCGCTCTCGTTGCGCCGCCACCCGACAAAGCGCATCCCACTCGCGGGAGTCGCTGTCATTGTGTAAGTCAAACCCAGTTCTCTTTGGCTGGTTCCCGCGAACCCAGGAGTGATCGTTCCTTTAGAGGGATCTGGTGTGGCAACCTGTAAGGTGGCCAATGGCTTGCCGACGGTGATCGAACCCAGCACTTCCGGCGCGGCATTGAACTGGGCGTTGCCGGGTTGTTTGGCGGAAAGCACCACGCTTCCTGGTGAGGAAAATGCCAACACATTACCCGTCAAAGTGGCATTTCCGGATTTCACACTCACCTCAACTGGTAGGCCAGAGTTCGTAACTGGGGGAGTGATTGTCAGGCTGGTGCCTTGATTTTGGCGGGGGTAGTTGGGAAACACTTGGATGGTTTGCGCGAGCTTCAGCACAGAGAACGAGATGGTGACCTCTGGTGCGGCAGCGATGGTCGCGTTGCCAAGCTGGTTCGCTGCGAGGACTACATTTCCCGATTCGATCATCGTTAAAAGATTGTTCACGAGTGTGGCGGGTCCAGATTTGACCGAGAGGGTCACCGGCAGTCCGGAGGAGGCGGAGGGGGGAGTCAGCTTCAGCGGCGGCGCTCCCACAGCCTGATTGGCGATATTTGAAATCGCAGTGATCGTCTGCGGGATTTTCCGGATGATGAACGATGCAGTGACCTCGGGGGCGGCTGAGAAGGTGGCATTGCCAGGTTGATTGACGGCAAGAACAATCGTTCCCGCTGAGTTTGGCACAACCGCATTTCCGCTCAGGGTCGCCGGTCCGGATTTCACGCTTAAAATTACTGGAAGGCCAGAGGAGGCTTTGGGCAGGCTGACGGAAATCGGTATGGAGGAAAAATTCCTGTCCGCAGGTGCTGTGAGTTGGCCTATGGTCTGAGGATTCTTTTGAACATCGATCTCCAAGTCGGCGGAGCCTGAGGTGCCATTGGAGTCGGTGGCCACAATGATAAATCGGTTCAGTCCAATATCTCCTACTCCCGGTGTGCCTGTAAGGCTCCCGTTCGCGGAAACAACCAGCCAGTTGGGCCCTGATGATTTCGAGTAAGTGATCGTTCCATTCGAGGTCGAAAGAGCACTGCCTGCAAGGGTCGAGCGGTAGGCAGTCCCAAACTTAACTGCGGGTTTGAGCACCGGATCGAACGAGAAATAGGGGACCGAATCGCGGGTCAGCTTGACGCCGAGCAGGGCGGCCTTGTGGGCATACTGGCTTCCGAAAAAGTAAATGCGGACCTCAATTGGTCCGGAAACTCGACTGTAGGATGCTGATTCCGGAAATCGAAAAGTGGAATCAACCGGTTCCCCGGCTCGCGGAACGGCTGTCGAGGTGAATATCTCACGACCGGCCGAAAATCCTTCCACCGAAGAGAAAACGGCCAAGCGCCTTGGCGCATGATACTCGTCACGAACCCAGCGGATAGCGAGTTCAGCGGCTTTGAGGTTGAGGGTTTGGTTGCCTTTGGGTGTGATGGTGAACGAAAGATATTCTTGGTCTGCGAGGGCTGATTCCAGAGTGGCGTCCGCTTCGTTGGATGCCGCTTGATCTACAGAGAATTGGATGCGGTCGGTGGCTGGAAAAAGCCGCACGCCGACCCCGTCGAGTGGTTCCGGTGATTTTGTGGCGGTTCCGTTCCCTGCTTGATACTCGCGACCGACGCGCAGGCCCGAGTAGGAGATTTGCGCGTCAAGGGCATGGGTTTTCGTCCATGGCAAGCTGTTCGTTCCATTGAACGAACCGCGCGGATCGCTTTCGATCAGTGTGCCCGGCCCACCAGCGACATAGAATGAGAAGATTTTCCAAGCTGCATCACCGTCTTTGTCCGAAGCACGCAGAAAGAGGTAATTCCACCCGCCCTCTTTCGGGGTTCCGCTAATACGGACCTTGCCGCGGGTCGCCGTTGACACCGATATTCCCTGGGATAGAACGCTGCCGATCACTGCCACGCGAAGCCCGGTTGAGGGGTCGGGGTCCCCTCCCGAGAGGGTGATGTCTTGAAGATACGGACTATTGGTGACTCCCAAAGGTAGTGTGTCGGAGGAGGGACTGCTGAAGATAGGTCGCCCACCCGCGCCCAGCGGAGCGTCCGTTCCTTTGCGAATTCCTTGGAGGTTTGATACAGCGTCATCCACCGCTTGGCGTTTCACCGCCTGATTCAACGGTTGGCCGGGATACTCAAAGTGGCCCCACTGGCCGAATTTGCCCCATGCGCTCACATCCACGAACATCGTGTGCGTGTCGAGACCCTTCCACCTCGCGGCGTTGAGTTGCATGAGATAGATTTCCTTGAACTCTGGACGCCGGTTCATTGCTTCGAGAAAAATGGTGATTCCGTCGTCACGCGCATCACCGGCATCGAGGTAGTCGGTGTAGAGAGAAGGACCTCCCTCGTAGGATATGACCTTTGGAGCGAATCCTAAAGTTTCGATCGACTCCGTGATGAGATTTGTAGAAAAGCCGCCCAAGGCACCTGTGGAATCGAAGCCGCCCCCAGAGGCGCTGGATCCGGAAAGCATGCGCTTTTTCCACTCCATAAAGGACGAACCGAGTTGGCGCTTGAAGGTGTCTCCAGCCCAATACGGATCGCTTGGGGCGATCGACACAGGGTGCGTTTCACTCGTCCTCTGGTTCACCACGAAGTTTCCTGTGGTGAGAAACCAGCTTTTTGAGGTTCCACGGGAGGAAAGCGCCTGTTCATAAATCCAGTCCTGAATGCCATTTCCAAAGTAGGTGGTGGGCGCGATCACATCCACGGTTACTGGTGGCGAAAGTTGCGCACCGAATTCACGCAGTTCTTGAAGAAGCGGGCGACCATATTCGTTGTTCGCGGTGTAGAGTCCGGCGACATTAACAAGCTGGGAGGACTCGCCAAAAACGCGCCGGAATGCGCTCCAGATATTGGCAATCTGCCGAGCCACGAAAACCGGTCGCGTAAGACCGGCGGCGACAGCCTGCGCCTGCGCCCAGTTTCCCTGTGGGAATGAGTCTCCACCAGACCAGATTTCGTTGGAATATTCGATGTAGACGCGCAGAGTGGACTTAAGCGGGGGGTAGATGGGATTGGCCTGCGGCCAGGAGTAGGGATTCACACCATCCGAACCGAAGCGGATCAGTTGGGCGAGTTTCGAAATGTAGTCGTCGGTGGCCAGATGCGGGATGTTGATCCAGAGATCGGTGTTGGTGTCGTTGCAAAGGCGCACCAAGTGCTCAAAGGCCACGCCTGTTGCCCGATTTCCGGAAAAATAAACAGAAGTCCCGTTTGAATCGTTGTAGGCCACAACTCCTTGTGCGGGGCTTCTGGGATTCAGGATTCCATCCTGGTTGCGGAATGAAGGAAGACGACGGTCAGCCCAGTCTTGCTGCGGACTTGCGTTGGTCTGGATCCAATCCATCATGCGAAGATGGTTCATGCCTCCCAAGGTGGCCAAAAACTCGGGGTGCCACATCGATCCCGAATTCTCAAGCGATCGTGTCTGCGGCGCGGCGGGGTCGGGAAGCCATAACTCGATGTTGGTGACGGGCGATACGATCGATTCGACCGTAACCTCTCCGCCTCTCATGGTTTCGTTGAGGAGATAAACCCTCCGACCGTCCACGGCCGCGCCTGTCGCAGGAGCGGTCGATTCAGTAGCCAGAAAATTGCCAGAGACAAGTCGGATGTCCGCATTCCCCTTCCATGTGAGGACCCACTTGCCGACGCCCTGCTTGTTGCGGAGGGGCCAGCCTGCGGGACGACCGTTGTTGCTGTTCAGACCATAGGGCCAGCAGAGGGTGCGAAGCCGTTTTCCTGCAGGAAGATAATTAGGGAATCCGTTCTGATTGAACTGGGGGTTGCGGGAGCCGTCCTCAAGAATCAGTGGGACACGGGAGCCAAAGTCATTGGTGAATTCGAGCCAGTCGCCCCCAGATCGCATGGTGTCGGCAAATGGGCTCGTGGAATAATACGCGATGCCTCCCAATCCCATGGCAGCAAGGCGAGGTTGGGCGGGTGGCTCGGCGAAAAGTGAAGCCTGAACTCCGAGAGCAACCAGCAAGCTGCAAAGAGCTGGGAAGGTTTTTGGAAGTGTGTTAGGTTGATGCACAGCGGGATACTATGCAGGCCTACCGCGCCGGCAAGATGAGGACTCTTAAATCCGTTTAGTAATTTGGGGGCTATTTCTTCTCGAAGTCGATCTCCCAAGAAATCTCCGGAATATCTCCAATCTGGCAGTCTGCGGTGGGGCCAGGAGCGATGCGGATCGTAAGGCCTTGGGATTCTGTTCCTTCAATAAGGTTTATGCTGGCATTCGCAGCATTGTCAATTTGGAAAAGAAACTCCCCTGAGCTTGTGCGGCGTGCGACGATGGATGCGGCGGCGGGAAACCTCGGCCCTTGTTTCCCTGGTTTGAAATTGTTGTAAAATTCTTTCCCGTTGCATTCAAGCGTGAGGTCGGATGCCAAGGCCTCGGGAACCCAAAAATCGAGGCGTCCAAATCCTGGAAGGCTACCCTCGCTTTTCCAAGCCCCCGATGCAGAAACTCGGTTTCCAGCAATTTTTGCCTTAAGCGTGTAGTCAAACTCGGGAGAATCCTCGCGTTTCAGTGTGATGTTGGTGGAAAGCTCGGTGCCCGAGTCGGGTTTGACTTTGGAGGTCATTCCCATGCCTCGCCATTTTCCAGTGGAAAGATCCACAAGCCCCGGACGGATTTGACACTCGTCAGCGGATCCGCCTTGGAGTTGGATTGCGCCTATGGGCAGGAGATCGAGATTGGTTGGGGGAGTGGCCTGCGCGCAAGTCAGACCGATGTGGAGGGCTACGAGGAGGATAGGGGTGGTCTTCATGGGATTTTGGGGTTGGGGTTGGGGTTATTTTACTCTGGGGAAATCTGAATCTGTGCGCCAAACTTCATTCCAAGACGCGCGGCGGGAGTTCTATTAATACAGCACTGAGTTTCGGTGATGTCAAGAGATTTCAGCGCTCGCAGGGGTCTGCGGTGACATGGTAAAGCTCGTTGCCGCTGGTCTCACGGACTATTTTGGATCTAACCATCGCATCCGGGTTTCCAGACAACCCAGTGCAGTTGGCTCGCCGGGTAGTGGGCAGGCTTTTCAACTCCTCCATATCAGTGCGGGTGAGGGGATATGTGCCATGGGGTTGCTCACATTCACTCCTGGCTTGGTTTGCCAAAGACTACATCCTCGAAAACATACAGGAACATCTCGGCGGGAGGTAGACCATCTTCTGGAGATCCCGTGCGTTGATTAATTTTGAATTTGCCATTTTCAAGTGCTTCTAACGGAACCGGTGTGCTCGTTGCGACAACCGAAGCACCTTCGATGTTTGTATTAGCGTGGGATCCGGACATGCGGTGGAGGGTGATGGATTTCGCTTTGGAAATGGGCAGTTCGAGCGTGAAAGGAATTGTTCCCGCCCCAGTTGGATAGCCCGGGATCAAGCGGTTGATGCAAATAACGGCCAAACGGTTGCCTTTGCGGAATGCATAGGCTGCCGTTTGCGGGGCCTGCGGAATTTCTTGGCGTCGCTTAATTTTCGGAAGGTCTACAGTCGGCGTGGAGACGGTTTCGACGACGAGTTGGCTTCCCGTGGCCAAGGTGTTGAACAGAGACAGAGCAAGGAACGAAGGATGGGGAGCGCCGCCGCGCCACCATTTCGCATGGGATTTCCAGAGGTCGCCCTCGTCGAATGTGAAAAAGTTTTGAAGTGTGAAGCCGTTCGCAGAATGGGCGAGGAAGGAGTCGAGTGTCGCGACGCCGGCGGCTTTGCTTTTCATCACCAGTTCCTGGTCATTGGCTTGCTCCTTGGTGACTTTATCGTTGTTGAGCCCGTCCAGCGCATAGCCGGGACCAGCCTCGTAGGTTCCCAGTTGGATGTCGCGACCGGCGGCTTTCATTTCCGATTTCAGGTCTGCGTAGAGCTTTGAGCGGGGCACTGCCACTGAGTTCACATGGTTGAGCACATTGAAAAAACTCGGCGCATCGGGCTTCGGGGTTCCTTCTCCTTCATCCCAGCCGCCGTTATAGGCGGCGATCGTAATAAATTCGCCGGCTTGGCCGCCTGTCGCCGCGTCGCGTGAGTAGCTTGAGTTCGGATTTGCCCAGCCGCCGAGGACATGGATAAATTTTTTCTCTAAATCCGCGTTCCAATACGGGCTGGATCGGAATTTATCGGCCACAAAATCCTGCATTTTTGCATAAACCGACCCACTGGGCACAGGCTTTCCGGTGGCAGAATCCGTCATTGCTGGAAAGATCCAAGGCCTGAAAAGGGCGTTCCAAGTTTCGTTGGAGAGTTCGAAGTAAATACGGTCGAACGCATCGGTCCATGGCTGCGTGCGCCCTTGGGAGAAGCGCTTGAACGCCCACGGTTTCGATTTAGGGGAATCGACCGCGGGGTCGTAGGGAGCGGCCAGATATTCCACAAATCCGAGCCACTCCTCGGGGCTCATGTGAAACTCCACTTGGAGCCACGGGTCTCCGCCCAGTTGCTGGGTGCCTAAAAGCTGCTGGGGAAGCGTGTTGCCTTTTTCGATGCCGTTTGAGAGTCCGCCGGGATTAGTGAATTCCTCCATCGAGTAGGTTGCAAATCCGGTTTTGATTGAACCATGCATTCGGACTGCCTTCATGCCGGAGGCTCGGAACTGTTCCACCTGTTCAGGATTCCACCCGAGGAAAGGCGCATCGGCTCGGTAGACTCGAAAGTTATCGAACGAGTAGGTGGCCGGCCCGGTGCATTTCAGCACAAGGAAAGCATGGTTGCCAACGGCGGCGGGTTCTCCCTGAAAGGTGTGCTCAAACCGTTTCCACTCGGTTCCGAGCTGGAATGAAAAGGGCTTGAGAAACCCTCCCACGCGCTGATCGCCGTCCGACTCGAACACGACGGGAGGAGCGTCGGCGCGGTCTGCTTTGGCCCATACCTCCATGCGGTAGGAGACTGGGCGCGGGACTGGATAAAAATCTTGTGCGGTGGTCGAGATGTCGGGAATCCCGCTTTTTCCGATTTTCTCGGTCTCGTTTGCGCTGAGAGTCATTTCCAGATAGGTTTGACCAGGCTCTGATACTGGAGTGTTTTTTTCATGGTCACGGAGGATCCAGGACTTTCTGGGGGATGATCCAGGCAAGAATCCGTTTGGGATTTGCCCAGGGAGGTAACCCCTGTAAATGCGTTCGAGATTGGCCAGACGGTTGGAAATCCACGATGGGTTGAAATCTCGGAAGTTTTTCGACACGATCACCATGTCGCCAAGCAGGATCGGTTCGCCCGAAGCATTTTCCAGGCGCAAATGCCGTTTCTCGTGCTTGGCGGGATCGGTATCCGACTGGGAGATACAAAAACCTGCCAGGTTGTCCTCGGAATCTGCTTCCCAAGTCATGTGGAGGAATCCTTCGGGAGTGATTTCAGCTTTCACGGAGCGCGGCTTAGCGGGAGGCGAGGGCAACTGCACGCGTTTATCAGCCCTGAAAGCAATCGTCTCCATATTAGGAGGTTGGGCCTTATCGGGAACGGTATCTGGGCGTTTGACTGTGACGACATTTCCTGGCGAGAGGTTTCCGCTTTTGTCAACGGCGGTGACTGTGAAGAAGTCGCTTGTTCCAGTTCGGGACCACGGGGCCCATGCCCACCATGCCTCACGGGTGTTCGGCGGAATTAATTTGGATGTATTATGATTCCAACCCGAAACTTTTGAACCACCCACGGCGACACGATCCCTGCGAACGAGTGTCATTTTTCCGTTCACGACGCGGTAAACACAAACTTCTGCTCCGTCGAGGTAGCCGTCTGACCAAGAGTTGAAATCGGTCAATTGGTTCTCATCGGAGGGCACGATGCGGTCGTTCGCGGATTCGCCAGCGATCATCAGCGTGCGGAACTGCACCGGTTCGAAGCCGGAACTCGCGTTGCGCTTCAGGGAGTTTCCGAATGCGGTGATTGTGACGCTGAACGGTTCGACATCGGGATTAGCAATGGATTCAGTGACACGAAAAACTGCGGGAGCAGTCTGGAAATTCGTGGGGGCTTGGGCAAACGCAGCTGAAGCCGCCCACAGGAACAAGATCGCTTTCGGAATGTGGTTTTTCACGGAACGAGGTATAGATACAATCATTCTTTCGGAGGCGGACGATTTCTTTAAATCCGTTGAGCAAGTTTATTTTTTACAAACTCTGGTTTAGCAATTCAACGATTTTAACAGCTCTTATTAGTATTGAATTTCCCAGAGTAAACGATGTGAGCCACACTCACTCAGATTGCAGCAAAGTCATGCTATCCGATACTCAACATTCTTCCGATTTTTGTCCCGACGCTCGCTTGGTCTGGGCGCCTTCCTGCCCCGCGCGCCGCAATCAGTTTGTGAGATTCCGGCGGACCTTTACACTACAAAGCCTCCCTGCGCACTCTGAATTCGCCCTTTTTGCAGACACGAGATATGTCGCTTGGGTCAATGGCAGGTTGCTCGCTTCGGGGCCAGCTCGGTTTGCAAACACCCGCCCGGAATTTGATGAGTGGGAACTCGGAGACTTTCTGGTCGCCGGCGAAAATGTTATCGAGATCCTTGTGAATTTTTTCGGGGCCAGTTCTTTTCAGACTGATCCCGGAGGTTCTCCAAGTTTCATCGCATGGGGTGCGGTGGGAGAGAACTCCGTTGAAACTCCGGGGCACTGGGAATGTGCGGTGGAGACGGCATGGCGCGGAGATTCTCCGCTATTTAGCTTCGCCCAAGGACCTGTGGAAATATGCGACACGCGTCAATTTGCGCACCGCGTTTGGAGTCCCGTGGAAATTCTGCCCACCACTTTGCAGGGAAAACTCCAACCGTTTAGCGGCACACCGTTAAGATTGTCTCGTATTTTTCCTCAGCGCATCGCACTGGCAGGTTCGTTGGAAGGTGCAGGGCTTGTCCTTTCTACCATGTCGCATGACCCCAGACCATTGCGCCCTGGTGACTCAGATTTCCGCCTTTGGAGGGTTTTTGGGCTCTGGATTTGGGCGCAACGCGACATAGTGCTGCCTATCAGTTGCTTCTGGAGTGATCTTCAATGCAATGGAGTGGAAGTTTCTGTCAATATCGACACAACTCAAGGCAATCATGCTCGGGCGGAACTTCCTCTCAAGAGCGGATGGAATTTTCTCTGTGGCCGATTTGAGATTCTCTGCGAATACTGGGCCTATTCTCTCGGGTTTCCCAACGCCGAAGATTTTGCCGTCCACTCCTCACCCGACTTGGACTCCCCAAGTGGCTTATGGATTTCGTCTGCGGTTCCTATCGAATCGGCGATGTTGCCCTCTTTTAAAGATGTCTGGCCACCCGAAAACTGGTCCTTGGAAGACGGTTGCCCACCGAATTTGACGCCCGCCCGAGTCATGGCTTGGGACAAAGTTGCCCCCGACTTCTTGAGAGACCTGCCTGTGGCAAAGTTACCAGAACTTTCCCCACGGGAGGGATCTGGCGCTACCTGGGTGTTTTCTTTCGAAGGAGAACTTCTCGGGCATATTGAACTCGATGTGGAAGCGCCTCCGGGAACTATTCTGGATGTTGCCACCGACGATTGGATTTTGCCTGGGGGAACCTTGGCTTTTTATCGCTCGAATCCATTTACGGACACAGCGGATCGGTTCATTCTTCAAGGCGGTCGCCAGCGCATTCTCTTGTTTCATCCAAGGGGTGGAAAGTTTCTTCAAGTGACCTTGCGATCTGGCGGATCGGAAGGACCGTATTCCCTCCATGAAGTTTTCGTTTGGTCGCGGAGTCCGCTGCGGGACGAGGGCGCCACTTTCCTCTCCACCCACCAAGAATTGGATTGGGCGTGGCCAGTGGCCGCAAAAAGTCTATTTTGCTCAGCAGATGATAGTTATTCCGATAGCCCATGGAGAGAGAGGGGGACCTATGTTGGAGACGCACTGGTGACGATGCACCAGCATTTTGTCATGCATCCGGATTGGCGAATTGCTCGCCGCGCGCTGGCGATGTTTGCTCACACTGTATTGCCTGATGGCCAACCAAGGGCTTGTGCGCCGTCTTGTTTGAACGCAGCTCATGGAGATTATTCGCTTCTGTGGATCATTGCGGTGCGCGACTTTTGGGCCCATAGCGGAGATGTGGGGCTTCCTAAGGAGGTGTGGACTCAGCTTATTGGAGTGTGGGAAAGCTCGGCATGGATTCGCGGGGCCAGCGGACTGCTTGATGAGCATAAAAACCACCTTTTTGTCGATTGGGGGGTTCAAAAAGGAGATCGAAGTGGTAGTGGGAATGCCGTTCTTAACATCCTTCGCGCGGGCGCTGCACGCGCCTTGGCGGAGATGGCTCGTGCAACTGGACAAGATGGGCTTTGCAGGGAGTTGCTTCAGGAACATGACCGCATCGAACAAGCTATTTTTTCCCACTTGTGGTCTGCTAGCGAGGGCCGACTTGTTCCCAATCTGGAATCGGACGCTCCGGCTCTCCATGCCAATGTGCTGGCGCTTTATTTTCAACTCGGAACCCCCGCCAATCGCTCGAGCATTTTATCCTATTTGATTCCAAAACTTAAGGAAAATTTTTCCCGTGGTATCCAAGAAGGTCAGTGGAGCGGGCATTTAGAGCTGTATTTCTTCCACTATCTCCTACCGGCACTCGCAGAGCATGGGCGTCCTGACTTGGCAGAGGAACTGGTCTCAATCCACTACGGATTTCTCCGTGAACTTGGAGAGGACACCCTTCCGGAATGTTTTTGTCGCGTTAAACGAGGGCTGGGAAGTCGCTGTCACACATGGTCCGGCGCGGCAGCCATCTATGCCGCGCGCTATGTAGCAGGAATCCGCCCTGCTGCGCCGGGAAATCCCAACCATCTTCGCTTTGATCCCATCATCCACGACATTTCCCGCGTTTCAGCTCGCCTTGCCCACCCCGAGGGTTGGATTCTCGTAGACTGGGAAAAATCCTCCGACGGGAGCATTAAGCTTCAGCGGTTGGAACACCCCAAAGGCATTCAGTTCGACATCGGTTCCCCTTCCTGCATATCTCCTTCTGTCAAGGCGTGAAAATTCTCAATCCGCCAACAATCACTAATCAAGGAGGTCATTAAAAACCATGATTCCGAACTTGAACACAGGGAAAGCAACTATGCCGCAGACGATGAGTCTATCTCAGGAATCCGATTCCATCTCGATTACTTTCCAAAAAAGCGGCACTCGCGAAACCGCGCGGTATGTCTCCAGCACCAGCGTGTGCGAGGAGGCGCTCCATGACACGCGCTGGATTGGCCTCTATTGGTCCGCCGGCGGCCAAGTCCAGCGCGAGAATGTGACCGTCAGCCTGCCCGGTCGTAGCCCCCTAGAGTTCGCCTTGCATGCCTTCGAACTCGAGATCGACGGCCAAGACCTGCGGGATCAATGGGAATTCGTGGCGTCGTCCGAGCGGGCTGGGGAATGTCCCAGCACACGCGAATCGATTGTCGAACTCCGGCATCTGGTGCGTCCAGTTTCCATCCGGATCGTCACCCGTCTGGACGGCACGCCTTTTTTGGTCCGATACTTGGAAATCACCAACAGCGGAGAGACGGTCGCCGCACTGGGGCGTGTCAGTCCCTGGTCGGGCTCTTTGTGGAACTGGAATGGGAAGACTCACCATGGTGAAATACCGATCCATGTTTCGAAGCCATTCGCGCTCGGGTTTTTCGACAGTCTCGCTCAGGGATCGGAAGGGAACTTCCGCTGGGAGGATCTACACCCGGGGACGAGGAGGATCGAAAGCACCAATGGTCACAGTGGTTTCGGCAATCCCTTTGTGATGCTGCGAAACCAGATCACCGGTGAGAGCGCAGTGCTTTCCTTGGCCTGGTCCGGGAACTGGTTTGCGGAATTCTGGCATGATCCCTACCGCGATCTTTCCAACACTCCCGGTCGTGGAATCAATCTCGGCTTTCGCATGGGACCGAGCGGTCCGGCGCCGCTGCGCGTCCTCGAGCCCGGCGAAACCATCCGCACACCCGAAACCCACCTTGGTATCATGCACGCCGATGATGACGCAGTTGTTGCCGCCTGGCACGAGCATCTGCGCGTCTCGGTGATCCCGCCGCGTCCAGTCGGGAAGGAGATGTTCTCGACTGCTGGCAGGGTGGTGGAACATCCGGGCGAATGGATTCTGCATGAGGTCGACATCGCCGCCGAAATGGGATCCCAAGCCTTCCTTGTCGATGCCGGCTGGTATGGCGACGAATTCGGCGGCTGGTGGGAACGCCGTGGCGACTGGTGCGTCGGTAGTTGGATGCCAGGCGGTCTGAAGGACATCCGCGAGCGTTGTCACCAGCACGGTATGCTGTTCGGGTTGTGGATGGAACCGGAGGTCATTGGACAAAAGAGCCGGTTGCTTCAAGAACACCCAGAATGGGTGCTGCGCAACGACAGCGGCCCGGAGGTGGAGAAGGCCCTCAACCTCGCCAATCCCGAGGCCGCCGCGTTCTTCCGCAACGAAGTGCTGCGGGTGGTCCGTGAGCACCAACCCGATTTCTTCAAGATCGATTACAATATTCGAGTCCATGAAGGCGGGCTGTATTGCCGACACGGATTCCTCGAAAACGAAGCTTGGCGCCATTATGAGACGGTCTACGCGACCTTCGACCAGATCCGACGGGAACTGCCCGAAGTCGCGCTGGAATGCTGTGCCAGTGGGGGTGGCCGCAACGACCTTGGCATGATGTCGCGCTTCCACTACGCCTGCGAATCGGATTTCTCCAGCTTCCCCCGCAGTATCCGCGCCGTCAATGGATTGACCTATTTCCTGCCGCCCGAGTCGTTATGCTATTACCACAACCACATGTCGGAATCGCATCTCAAAACCGATCTCGACACCCACTTGCGCGTCACCTTGTTCGCCCAGCCAATCTTCGTGGGTTTCGGGGCCCAAAACGCCGACCGCTCCAGCGCGTATTTCCGCACGACTCGACGCTACATCCAACTCGCCAAGGAATTCACTGCGCCGATCCTGGCCAGTAAACCAGTGGTCTATCACCACACACCCGGCATCGGCCTGTATGAGCCGGCACCGTGGTGCGTGCTGGAATATACCGCCGCCGATCGTTCGCGCGGCTACGCCGGGGTGTTCCAGCTTGAATCTCAAGCCGGAGACTACCGTTTGCGGCTGCGCGGCGTTGATGGCACTGCCTATTACCGGGTCACCCTCGACAACCGCCAAGAGACCGTAAGACTGAGTGGCTATGAACTGCGCCACCATGGCGTGCTCATCCCAGCAGGGGCGGCGATGACCAGCGAACTGGTCTTGTTCGAACGCGAAATCTCATGAGAACCATCCTCCTTCTCATCCTCTTCTGGAGCATGCAGGCCGCGGCCCAAGCGGCTTTCGGTTGGGGGGCATTGGTTCCGAGTCGATGGATGGCCGGGTTCCTCATTGGCAATGCCATTGGCGCATCGAGCATTTTCGTGCTGATGCAACTTTACGGCGGCGGTAATGCCGGTCTGGCCTTCGCCCTCGCTGGCGGTGGGGCCTTCGTTGCCGGTCAGATTGCTCTCGCCATGGTCACCCGCCAGTCACCAGCGCTCGGCCAGTGGGCCTGCATCGCCCTCATCGTGGCTGGGATGGTTGGTTATGTATTTCTGGCGAGGTCGACGAATGCAACCCCTGTGGCGGTCGCGATTGGCGCCGAACACGACGCCAAAGCGAAGTAACCGAAGGGCTCCGCGTTATCCCGGCGATGTATCTGGCAGACATTTCTGCTCGTTCTTTTGCATCCACGAGTCCGGCGACGACATCGGCCACGCTCATGTCGGTTGTGTGTTTGATTTCTAAAATGCCTCAATACGCGGGCCCCTACGACTACAAACGGCATTGCGTAGTTGGAGAGTGGTAGTTAATCGCTTCCTTCGTTGAAGAAGACGCACAGCCCGTCTTTTCCCGAGGCGATAATGTCCAGGCGCCCCGTGCCGCGCAGGTCGGCGAGGGCAAACTGGATGCCGCAACCCTTGCCGATTCCGGGAGGACCATACGCGACGACCTGTTTGGCAAAGCTCTCCCCAGTCCATTTGAAATAGTAGATTCCAAGGTCATCATATTCGCCCGGATCATGCCCGCAGTGCGCGAGGTAGCGCTTGCCGGTGACGAGTTCGGGTTTTCCGTCGCCATCGATGTCGGCCCAGTGGAGATCGTGATACTGGCTGTGGGAGGGGTCGATGATGTGCTTTGTCCAAGAACGCCCGCCATCGACCCTCGGCGTCTGTTTCCACCAACTCAGACCGTAACTGTGGCTGTTGCCGACAATGAGTTCGTTGACGCCGTCGCCATCAATGTCCACAACCAAGACGGGAATACTGGCGTCGCCACCAAGATCGAATTCCTCGCTCAATGTCCATTCCCCGGAGAACGCGCCTGCGGCAGGGGCTTTCAAGATTCCCTTGGGCGTCACGAACTCGCCCTGTCCATCTCCATCGATATCCCCGAAGCCCAGCCCATGACCAAGGCCATGTGGATGGATGACATGTTTTTTGAATTCCCCCGGCGCGACAAGTTTATAGGCGCAGAGGGGTTGCCAGGGCGTGTTTGGAACGATCTCCAACTGACCGTCGCCGTCGATGTCCCAAGCGCGAGTGGTCTCAATGTTTCCGATATTTTCGGCAATCCCCAACTCCTCCCAGGCTCCCATGCCCCAACCAAATTCGTGTTTGCCCGGATTTTTGCGCCAGCGCAGCGAATTGCCCCAATAACCGCCGGTAATGAAATCCAGGTGACCATCGCCATCGACATCCATCGGGATCACGGAAAACTCGTCGTAGTAATCCCTGTAGCGGGGCAACTTGTCGGCGATGACAAATTTCTCGCGAAACTCCGGCCCGCGATACCAGAAGCCACCTGTGACGATATCGGGCACTCCATCTCCATCGACATCGAAAATGCCGACAGCTTCGAATGTCTCTGCGGCTATGAACTTGCGTAGGAATTTGACAGGCATATCTCAGGCTTTCTTCAAAAGTCGTATGTATTCGCGGGCGATCCGGATGTCCTCGAGACCCTCCGGCGCAAGGCACGGGGCGGGAGCTTCTCCACGAACGGCCTTGATGAAATTGAGAGCCTGGTTGCGCATCGCATGGACCCAGGGCAGCGACGGGCGGATGGTGACGGGAACAGCACCATTGCCCGGGTCCTTGAGAATCTCGAGCTGACCGGGGCGGTTGTAGGCCACTGGGGCTGGAAGCTCGAGTTTCACATACCCTTTTTCAAAGGCGACAAATGCTGACTCCTGCCAGTCGATGGTCGTGTTGTAAGCGGCCATTTCGATCGTGCAGGGAACACCGCTGGCGCTATGGGCGACAAAGAGAATCTTTGCGGGATCAGCGTAGCTCACCGAGTAGGATTCCCCGAGCAGATGACGCAGCAGGTTCACCTGGTGAATGTAATAGTTCACAAAAATCCAATACTCGCCCGCCGTTGCATCATCCATGTCGTCGGGTGCGGGATCGTTTTCCAAGCTGCCCATCGGCTCGCTGGAGTTAATGAAGTCGTAAAATCCCGCGGCGATCCAATCCCCAGGCGGCATCGAGAGGCGGATGTATTGCATCTTGCCGAACTCGCCGCTTCGCTTCCACTCCTCGATGACCTGCTTGGCATACTCGGTCGCCGGATCGCTCCGTTTGTGGTAGCCGAGCATGATCCAAGTCTTGTTTTCCTCCGAGGCGTGCAGGATTTTCTCACCAGCCTTGATCGATCCTGCGATTGGTTTCTCGGTGAAGATTGGAATGCCTGCTTTGGCTAGTTCCGGAACCAGCAAACCGTGTCGGGTGAAAGGCTGCGAGGCCACGATCGCGTCGAGCTTTTCATTGGCGAGAAGTTGCTCGTGGGTTTCGTAAACGCGTGCAATCCCGTAACGGGCTGCGACCTCACGCGCGAGATTCGGGCGGATTTCCGCGATTGCAACGACCTCGCATTCCTTGGAGAGGCTGGGGCTGGCGAAGTTGCGCAGGTGAGCGCATTGGCCCATGGAGCCGACGCCGACGAAACCGATTTTGATGGGTTTTTGAGACATAAATGAAGGGTCAAGAGTGAGTGCCTTCGCCGAATTTGTGAATGGCTAGACTTGCTTTCTTTTGTCATTTATTGCTCATGAAAAAAAGCGAACCGGAATTTCTGGGATGCGGTGAGCTTCTGCCAAACCCACGCTGGCGCATGCGCCCTCACTCCCATCCGCACCATGAACTGATCATCATCAAGAGCGGTGCGATGCTCTTGAAAACTGGGCATAGCGAGCTTGTCGCCCGCACGGGAGATATTCTTTTTTATCAAGTCGGCCTTATTCACGAGGAAATATCGCAACCGGACGACCCTGTGGGCAGCTACTTCCTCTCATTCGGCACAAGGAAGAAATTGCCTAATCTACCACTTCGGATGAGGGATTCTGAGGGACGCATGATTGAGCTTCTCAGCTGGATGCACCGGGACCTGCGCGAGCACCGCTCCAAAGACGATTGCCTGGCGCTTCTCGAAACGATCATCCGGGAGTTGCACTGGTTGCTTGCCCGCCCGGGGGATGTCTGGCTGGAGCATGTTCGCGAACACCTGCGCACGAACTTCAACGACCCACTCTCACTCGATGATATCGCCCGATATGCCGTTATGAGCCGCTTCGCTTTCGTTAGGAAATTCAAGAGACTATGCGGGCGCACACCGATGGAGGAATTGCGGCAAATCCGCCTTCACGAAGCACGCAACCTGATCCTCAGCTGTGATCTCCCTATGAAGATGATCGCCGCCAAGGTCGGCATCGGCGACGAATACCAACTCTCTAAACTTTTCCGCCGGTATTTCGGAATCGCGCCGCGAGACATGCGGAACTCCAAAACAACGAAGTTGATCTTCGTCGATCGGTAAATTTTCCCCGAGGGTTCACTCGCGCCACATTCCTTGGCGCAGCTCGGCGCGATATTGCCGTGGATTCATGCCGCTGTTTTTTTTAAAGGCCTTGCTGAAATGAAAGGGGTCTTCAAAGCCGAGTTGAATGGCGATTTGTTCGATCGATTTCTCGGAATCCAGCAGCAGGACTTTGGCGGCGTTCAATCGCAGGGCGCGCTGGTATTCGCCTGGCGGCATACCCATGCAGCGTCGGAAGAGCGCGCAGAAGCGCGAGGGGGACAAATGGACTTCCCTCGCCATTTCGCCCAGGCTCAGCGGACTTTCCAGCTCGGTCTGGAGTCGCTGCAACAGGGGAAATAAACGGTGGATGGAATCCAGAAGCAGGGGGGCTTCGGGATGCGGTTGACTGTTTTCGACGATGAGCGTGAACAACTGGAACCCAAGCGCCTTGCGCTGGACGATCCGGGACAATTCCCACGGCGCAGCCGAGAGCGTGGCCATCGCTTCGCATAACTCGCCCAGTTTGCCTGCCGCTGTTTTGGGAATGACACGGGGCATGGTGAAAAACAGGAAGGCATCGACCGCGTCGAGGAGGGTCGCCCGGAAGTGCGCCCACCGGCTAATGCTCGTGCGGGAATTGAGCGTCGAACAGTGACGCACACCCTCGGGGGCCACGAATCCGTGACCGGTAGGCAGTGTGAAGTCGCCGGTTTCATCGAAAAACAATCGCGTGGTGCCTTCCGATACTTGGGCACAAACGGCATAGGGCAGGACCCGCATCCCGGTGGTGTGCGAATTGCGCAATGGAGTGACGCCGCCTTCCAAATACTCGAAGCTCAAGGTTTTTTCAATCAGAGCCGATAACGCGGGAGGAATTGGTGGCATGGCTTAGATAAAAACCGATGGCATCACGCAGTAAGATTAGCCAGCTTTTTGAGAAGAACTGCCATTCCTTACCGATGGGATTTAAACTAAAAACTGACCCATGCCAAACCCCTCGGTTCTTCTTTTGGTCTTATCTTGGATGATGCAGACCGCTGTCCGAGCCGAGTTCGGCTGGGGCGCAGTGGCAATCAGCAGTTCCTTAAAAAATGCCCGAGCCTTGTTGGCCGGCTAAAATACAATTGAAAATAAATATGAGCTCCAAAAAACTATTGGATGGAAAAGTCGCGTTGATTGTTGGCAGCGGACGAGGGCTGGGCGAGGCGATTGCTCTGGCGTATGCTCGCGAGGGCGCTCAGCTTGTTTGTGCAGATTTGGATTTGGCGGCGGCGCGCCAGACGCTGGCAGCTTGCGGACAAACCGAGGGAGGCGTGGCGGAAACCTTGGATATCTCCGATGCGCAACAATGCAGCCAGCTTGTGCAGAAGACCGGCAAGATTGATGTCCTGGTCAACTGCGCCGCGATGTGTCTCGTAAATCCGATCTTGGAAGTCACACCAGAAGCTTGGGACAAAGTTTTTGCCGTGAATGTCCGCGGCGCGTTCTTCATCATGCAGGCGGCCGCACGCGGGATGGTGGAGCGCGGGTATGGACGCATCATTCAAATCACCTCCCCGGCCGCGAAAATGGGTTTCCCCAACTTCGCCTCCTACGCGGCGAGCAAAGCGGCCGTTGACTCGATCGTTCGCGCCGGCGCAGTCGCATGGGGACAACACGGCGTGACGGTGAATAGCATCGCTCCCGGCCGGATGACGGGGGGGATGATTGATGAGTTGGAAGTGGAGTTGTCTCGCGTGACCGGCAAGAGCGCTGCCGAATTGAAAGCTGAACGCACCAAGGGGCTGCCGATTCCGCGCCGCGTCGAACCTGCCGAAGTGGCCGAGGCCGCTGTCTGGCTCGCGAGTGATGCGGCGGCGTATGTGAACGGCGAACGGGTGAACTTTACCGGAGGGATGGAACTATCATGAGCATAATCGAATCAAAAGCCAAGCAACTGCGCCGACATGTGCTGCGCATGGCTGAAGTGGTCGGGCAAGGCTACGTCGGCCAGGGATTAGGCATCGCGGACCTGCTGGCTGTGCTGTATTTCGATGAACTGAAATACGACCCGAACCGACTGGACTGGCCGGATAGGGACCGGTTTCTCCTTTCGATTGGACATTACTCGATCGGCTTATACGCCGCGCTCGCCGAAGCCGGTATCATCCCAATCGCAGAGTTGGACACCTACGGCCGGGATGGCTCACGCCTCGAGATGAGCGGCACGGAAAAGATTTGTCCCGGCCTGGAGATCACCGGTGGCTCGCTGGGGCATGGTTTGTCGCAAGCCGTCGGCATGGCCATGGGATTGCGGCTGGACCAACGACCAGCACGAGTTTTTAACCTGCTCAGCGACGGCGAATGCCAAGAAGGATCGACATGGGAAGCCGCGATGTGTGCGGCGCATTACCGGCTGGACAACCTTTTCGCGTTCATCGATTGCAACAACCAGCAAGCCGATGGACCTCCGAAACAGATCATGAATATCGAACCCATCGACCAGAAATGGCAGGCGTTTGGCTGGGACACCCAGCGCGTCAACGGCAACGACATCCGCGCTATCACTGACGCCATCGCACGCGCCAGAGGCACCACTGGCCAACCGCATGCCATCGTGCTCGACACCTTGATGGGCAAAGGAGTTCGAATCTTCGAGGAACGCGAGAAAAACCATTTCATCCGCGTCGAGTCCAGCGAGTGGCAGCAGGCTCTTGCGCAGTTGGAGGAAAACCAATGAGCGGCGTAACCGGCAACATTCTCACGTCAGCAGCGGATGGCGTCCAAACTCTCACCGCGCCTTTCGGCCATGCGCTCGTAGCTGAGGCGGAACGCAACCCACGCATCGTCGGCTTGAGTGCGGACCTGGCGAAATACACCGACATCCATGTTTTTCGCGACCGCTACCCCGACCGGTTTTTCCAGATCGGCATGGCTGAGCAGAACCTCATTGGCGTCGCAGCGGGATTGGCGCGGACGGGATTCGTCCCTTTCTTGACGACCTACTGCGTCTTCGCGACGCGGCGGGCTTACGACTTCATCGCGATGGACGCCGCTTTGGGCCGGGCCAATGTGAAGATTATGGCAGGCCTGCCGGGCTTGAGCACTGGTTACGGCGGCACGCATCAAGGTATCGAAGATCTCGCTCTCATGCGGTCGATTCCCAATCTGACCGTCATCGATCCATGCGACGCGATCGAAGTCGCGCAAGCCACGGCCGTCATTGCGCAGTATGAGGGGCCGGTCTATATGCGCTTATTGCGCGGGTTGGTGCCGGTCGTGCTGGACGAAAACACCTATCAATTCGAAATCGGAAAAGCCAGGCTCCTCCGCGACGGCAACGATGTCGCGATCATCAGCACCGGCTTGATGACAGCTCGGGCACTGGAAGCGGCTGCCACTCTCGCCGACTCCGGTATCGCCGCAGCGGTGCTTCATGTGAGCACGCTCAAGCCCTTTGACCGGCAAGCTGTGCTGGAATTGTTGGCGCGCGTGCCCCGGGTGGTCACAGCCGAGAATCACTTGATTACCGGCGGACTGGCCAGTGCTGTCGCGGATGCGGTCACCGACGCTGGCTTGCCCATCCGCCTTCGGCGGGTCGGAATCCCAGATTGCTTTTGCGAAAGCGGGTCGTTGCCCTACCTCGCGGAGCGCTACCAGATGCGCGGAGCGGACATCGCCGCACAGGTAAGGACTTTATTATGAAAATTAAACAAATCGAAACGATTACAGTTGGTGCGGGCTGGAAAAATTGGCTATTTGTTCGCGTCCACACCGACGATGGGTTGTATGGGCTAGGGGAAGGCACTCTCAACGGTTTCATTAAGACGACCGAAGCGGCGATACAAGAACTCGCGCACCTTGCTGTAGGACAGGACCCGCGCGAAGTGCGCCGAGTGGCCCAAAGGCTGATGGACAGTGTTTCATTGGATGGTGGCCATATCCACCGCACGGCGATTGCCGCCATCGAAGTGGCCTGCTGGGATATTCTGGGCAAATCTCTCGGCGTGCCGATCTGGCAATTGTTGGGCGGACGAGTGCGCGACTCAGTGCTGGGCTATGCCAATGGCTGGTATCGGACCGAGCGCACCCCGGAACACTTTATTCGCGCAGCGGAAGCCGTGATCCAGAAGGGTTTTCACGCGCTCAAGGTCGATCCCTTCGGCACAGCCCAGGGCTTTATGGAGGATGCCGATTTGCAAATAGCGTGCGACATCATTGGCGCCTTGCGCGACCGGTTTCCTACGCTCAAAATCCTTATCGATGTGCATGCGCGATTCACGGAGGCCGAGGCACTCCGGGTCGCCCGAAAAATGGCACATTTCGATCTTTACTGGTGGGAAGAGCCCACGACCAGGGAACGCGAGGAACCGTCAAACGCGGTGGCGCGGCAGTGTCCCATCCGGGTAGCCACGGGTGAGATGTATGACACGATTGGTCAATTCTACGCCTTGGCGGCCGGTGGCGGAGTCAATATTTTCCAGCCTGAACCGATGTCACTCGGGGGCATCGGCCCCACACTGGCTGTGGCCAACCTCGCGCTGGCACACGGCAGTTGGATTGCACCGCATCAGAGCGGCGGACCGGTTGCAACGGCGGTCTGCCTTCAACTCGCCGCATGCGTGCCGAATTTTCTCATTCAGGAACACTTCGACCCGTTCAATGAACCGTGGACGCGTCAGTTGGTGACATGGGCGCCGTCACTCGATCCGGCCACGGGTCATTTGTCGCTGCCGACCTCTCCTGGTCTTGGTCTCGACCTGGACATCGATGTCGCGCGGGAACATCCCTACGATCCCAATGCCTACCTCAATGTTAGTAAAGAAGGCTGGGAAAAGCGCCTTGGACAAAGAGCCGGTAATTAGGAGAGCATGCATTGAAAATCACTCGCATCGAAACACTTCGTATCCCTTCCTATCCCAACCTGATCTGGGTATTCGTTCACACCGATACAGGACTGGTTGGTTTGGGAGAGACCTATTATCAACCGACCGCGGTTGAAGCCATCATTCACGATTTTGCGGCGCCGATGCTTCTCGGGCAAAGCGCGTTTGACCGGGAACGACACTGGCAGGCGCTATTCTGCTGGGCGAACTTCTTCGGATATGCCGGTGCAGAGATGCGGGCGATCTCCGCCCTCGACATCGCACTCTGGGATTTGTTCGGCCAACATGTAGGTCAACCCATCTACAATCTGCTCGGTGGTCGGAGCCGAGAACGGATTCGTGTTTACAACACCTGCGTTAACACTCCCAAATACGCCGATCAAGATGGATTCCTCAATCAGCCAGGCGAACTGGCGCGGTCGCTTCTCGACGAGGGCATCACACAGATGAAAGTCTGGCCTTGGGATCGGTTCGCACCGCAATTGCAGGTCTCCGCGATGACGGGGCCAGCCGGTTGGTCTGCGGTCGGGCCGGTCGGGCACGATCTGTCTCCAGAAGATTTGCAGGCTGGGCTGCAGTGCGTGCAAGAGATTCGCAAGGCGGTTGGATCGCGTATGCAGATTGCCATCGAAGGTCATTCGCGCTGGGACATCAACTGCGCTCTGCGCATCGCTCGCGCCCTCGAGCCGTATGACATCATTTGGATGGAGGACATTATCCAGCCCGACTGCGTTTCGGACCTCCGCCGGTTGGTGAGCGAGACGCGTGTTCCGCAATGTGTTTCGGAGCGACTGTTCACGAAGTTTGCCTTCCGCGAAGTCCTCGCCGCCGGTGCCGCGCATATCGTGATGCCGGATGTGATCTGGACCGGAGGAATTACCGAAGCGGCCAAGATCGCTGTGCTGGCCGACGCCCATCATTTGCCAGTCTCCCCGCACGACTGCACTGGGCCGGTCAATCTCTTGGCCTGCCTTCATCTTTGCGCGGCGATTCCAAACGCGCTGGCGATGGAAATCGTGCGCGGATTCGTTCGCGGCTATTACACCGAGTTACTGACGCATCCGGTCGAGATGCGGGACGGTCATATCGCCTTAGAATTTGGCCCCGGCCTTGGCACAAAAATACGACCAGAGGTTTTACAACGAAAGGACGCCGTTCGGCGTGTATCAGAATGAATTCTCTTCAACAACGGATTGCGGAGCGCAAAGTGAACAACGGCGAGATCGCCATTTGGTGGCTCGGCGGCAGCGGTTTTGTTTTCAAGACCAGCTGCGGAACGATCTGCTACATCGACCCCTATCTCTCTAACAGCGTCGAGGCGATGTTCAACCAAGGCCGCGCCTTCGCGCCGCCGATCTTGCCTGAGGAAGTGCGCGCGGACATTGTCGTTTCCACCCACTGGCACGAAGACCACCTCGATCCGGGAACAATCCCGGGCATTGTGAAACAGAACCCGGCCGTCACGCTCATCATGCCGCCCAGCGCGATGGCCCATGCCATCCACTGGGGCATCCCGTGTCAGAACATTCAAGCCCTCACTGTCGGCCAGAAGATCACGGTCGCCGATGTGGTCATCGAACACACGCCTGCGCGCCATGATGCCGGCGTTGTCGGCTGGGAAGTGCCGGACGCGATGGGTGTTTTTCTGCATGCCGAGGGTCGGACCGTCTACCACAGCGGCGACACCGAGTATGATATCCGACTCAGGAAGCTGAAATCGCAGCGACCGGACGTGGCCATGGTTTGCATCAACGGCACCGGGGGTAATATGAACGCCCACGAAGCCGCGCTGTTGGTGTGGCAACTCGATGCACCTGTCGTCGTTCCAATGCATCATTTGATCTGGGCCGGCAATCCCAGCGATGACCAAGCGACGCTCGATCCGCAATTGTTTGCGGACACCTACCGGCGGCTCGGGGGCACTGGCCGTGTGGTTCTGCCGGTGGTCGGAGGGGAAATATGAAAGACATGGACGGCAAGCGGGTTTTGATTACCGGAGGTTGCGGCGACATTGGCACTGCTGTCGCGCGCCGTTTTCTCGAACGGGGAGCATCGGTAGTCCTCGCTGATTTGCGCGACACTTGCCAACTCGAAGCGCCCTACATTCATTGCGATGTGACCGATGCCGGATCGGTAACCGCCGCAGTGGCCTTTGCGGTTGACCGCTTGGGGGGGCTGGATGTGGGCATCGCCAATGCCGGGATGGTGGCCAATGCACCGCTGCTTGATGTGAAGCTCGAAGATTTTCAACGCACGCTGGCGGTGAACCTCACTGGCAGCATGCTGGTATCGCAAGCCGTCGCACGGGTGCTACTCCAGAATCCGCCCTCCGAGACCGGCCATCGCGGGACGATTTTATTTACGGGGAGTTGGGTTCAGACCATGCCGTGGCCGGGCGGCACCGCGTATTGCGCCAGCAAAGGAGGTCAAGAAATGCTCATGAAAGTCGTGGCGCAGGAATTGGCTCCGCACGGGATCACCTGCAACATCATCGCACCCGGCTTGGTCTATGCCGGACTGACGAAAGTCATTTACGATCAGGACGCGATATTTCGTGATCGGGTGGACAGCACCGTTCCGCTCGGACGGATGTCCACGGCTGAGGAAGTTGCCGGCGCGTTTGTTTTCCTGGCGAGCATGGACGGCAATTATGTGACAGGGACTACGCTGGTCGTCGATGGCGGCGCCTCACTGGTCAAACGATAAGGATAGAAACCCGCATGGTAAAAGAACTCAGATCACACGCGGAGAACCGTCAGCAACGACCGCATGGTGCGCATGGAATTAACTTTTATAGTTATCCCTTAAACATAAAATTCTGAACTGATAGAACATTGTTTGATATTCACTTAAAAAAACCGATAGAATATGAAGTTGATACGATTTGGTAATCCTGGGGCAGAAAAAACAGGCGTTATTCTGGCCGATGGTAAGATGATTGATGTCTCGAGCTTCGTCTCGAACTATGACGAAGCTTTCTTTGAATCCAACGGTCCTGAGCGCTTGGAGGCCTGGCTCATTGAAAATGCCGCCCAAGCTCCGGTGATCCCTGATGGCATTCGCCTCGGTTCACCGATTGCTCGCCCCAGTAAAATTATCTGCATCGGTCTTAACTACATTGATCATGCCCGGGAGAGTAAAATGGAGGTTCCCAAAGAGCCGATTGTCTTCTTCAAGGCCACCACAGCATTGACCGGCCCGAATGATGGGTTGCATATTCCCCAAGGCTCCCAAAAGACCGATTGGGAAGTCGAGTTAGCCGTCGTGATCGGCAAGACCTCGCGCTCTCTCACGCTGGAGCAGGCCATGGATCACGTCGCTGGCTACGTGCTTCACAACGACTACAGCGAGCGCGCTTGGCAACTGGAGCACGGGGGACAATGGGTGAAAGGCAAAAGCGCGGATACCTTCGCCCCTCTTGGGCCTTGGTTGGCCACCCGTGATGAAGTTCCCGATCCGCATCATCTGCGCCTCTGGCTCAGTGTGAACGGTGTGATAAAGCAGGATGGCAACACCGAGAATCTCATTTTCCAGATTCCCTTCATCGTCTCCTACCTCAGCCGCTTTATGACTCTCCTGCCCGGCGATGTGATCTCCACCGGCACGCCCGCCGGAGTCGGCCTCGGCTTCAATCCCCCTGAATTCCTCAGCACAGGTGATGTTGTGGAGTTGGGCATCGATCACCTAGGCACACAAAAACAAATCTGCATATAGGGAAACGTTGATCACTTTCCAATGTGCTAACGCCTCCGAAGGAAGCACTACTAGACAAGCAGGACGGTGGCAGCGGAAGTCACGGGTCAAAGGGCGCCGAGCACAAAGCGGTGCACAATACGAATGAAGTTCGCCGGATACTCGCAGTAGGTGTCGATGTGATAGCTGCTGAGTTTACCCGTTTTTTCCGAGTAATAGCGTTCGTGCCAGCTCCAGTTGTTGGCGCGGCCGACCCGCGCAACTTGCCGCAGCGACTCGATCACGCCCTCGCGGTCGCCCATCTTTCCGCGAGCCCAGGCTTCAAGATACCAGACCCGTCCCATCGCCGCCAGATCGTGCCGGTCCAAGGACTGCATTTCCCAATCCTCGTAAGTTTCGGGGCGCGTGGCGATGCCGGTGGGTATGCCGTTGTAGAGAAAATCCCGACTGTCGCGCAACTGCGGCCACAGCACGGCCACTTGCTCCGGGCTGGCCATGCCAGTTGCGATCGCCGCCCAATCAACATCCGTGAGGCCGTGATGCGAAGTCGCCCCACGCTCGGGATGAATGTATTCGACGCAGTGATCGCCGGCCCAGAATCGTCGCCGAAAGCACGCGGTCATGAGGTCGGCGACCGCCAGGCACGTAGGATCTTCGAGCAGATCCCCCGCGATTCGCAAAGCATGCGCCACATAGCATTGCGCCACCCCATCGTAGTCGAGGCGGCTGGGACGCTCCAGATAGTAGCCACCGCCTGGAATCAGGCCCTCGGCATTCACCTGTTTCATCAGCCAGTCCGTAACCGACCGCAGCATCGGCCGCTGCGCCGCGAGCCAATCCCGGTCACCCGTGTGACGGGAAATCACATCGGCCATCTGCAGCACGGTCGTGTTGGGCAGAGCGAAGAGCGGATTGCCCGGAAACCAGTGCTTGTAAATCCCGCCGTTGGGCGCGATCACAAGCGGAAATTTCTCTTGAGATTGCGGCAGCTCGAGATAGATGGTCTGGCCGGTGCGCCCCGGGTTGATGGCAAACGGAATCAGTCCGTCTTCGCGCAAAAAGGATTTAACATAATCCCAACTCGCCAGCACCTCCGCCTTGCGCCCGAGCCACAGCAGCGCCTCTGCGGACTGCCCCCAATCGAGTCCCGGGTAAGTGGTGTCGCTGCCGTGCCCCTTCTGGTTGGCGCACACGGAAAAATAACCAAAGAAAACATTGGGGTTTAAAGCCGCTAGGATGTTGCGGTCGGCGCATGCGATGTAGGCTTCGGCGAGATCTGATGGCAGTTGCGCAGGTGCGAGTGTCATGGAGTGGTCGGTCGCTGGTTACTGAGAGGAAACGGGCTTTTAAAATGCGGTATTGCGGAGGAGGTTTTTATAAACCCCAGATTAAACCGTTCCGAAACCTGCCAACCCGAGCCGATTCCTTGACTCGTTCAGAGCGTGAATACCAGGAAAAGTGGGCAGGCATGAATTGTTGACACTTGTCTCAAATCTTCCTGCGGCATGAGGGCGGATTCTCGAGGCGCGTCAGCAAATGCGCCCGAGTTTGGCATCCGGGCCATGCCCGATGGGGTTTTCGCCGACCCAACGTTCATCGATAGGTTCATCCGAGCGCTGGTAGCGGGTATCCGTCGAGAGTCGGATTCGCTGCGTGGTGTTATCGATGCTTCCATGGATGGTATCCATGCGGAAGGTCAACAGGTCGCCGGGTTCAAACTCCGAGGTGAGCCAGCGTCCGCCGAATTTCTGGCGGAGCGACACGGGATTGTTGGTGAGCTGTCCGTGATGCTTCCACCCATCGTGACCGGGGATGTTCGTGCAGCTCGTATCGACATCCGAGCTCAGATAATTGCGGATGCGGTCGGCTTGCAGATGCGATTTTTCGAGAATCATGAGTCCGCCAACTTCGAGGGGAACTTCGCCATAAGGAATCCAAGCTGTGTAGAGGCGATGTGTGCCACGGCCCATGTAAACGATGTCGCAGTGGGGAGCCGTTCCATGCCCGCAGCCCATCGTGCGCAGCCAGATGTAGTCGAAGTGCCGGATGGCTCCACCAAGGAAGCCGGTATAAAACTGATGCACCTCGGGTCCAAAGACGACGCGGTTGATGGCGGGTTGGTTCTTCCAAGCGGTCGCGTGAAACCTAGGGTTGACGCCTTCTTTCAGGATGCCATCGATGAGAGGTTGACCTTCTTCAAAAATTCCATCCTTTGAGAGTGTCTCGACGAGGGTCTTGCGGGCTTCGAGAATGACTTCACGGGGGAAGAATCCTTTGATGTAAAGGTAGCCATTTACATCCATGCGCTGTTGAAGGGCGGCAGGATCGTTGCGAATGGTGGAGGAATCCTCCAGCCAGCCGAAAGAATGCTCATCTGTCTCGAGCTCATGACCGAGGGATTTCAGGGTGCGGTTGGTGACGCGTGCTGAGGTGAGTGTTTTCATACGATATAAAAACTGACACACGATCAAAAATAGGAATGGCGGTTCTGGTATTTTTTATGTATCAAATGGGAAATGCGTATTCCAAGCCTTGCCCATTGGAAATCCTCGTTCGTTCAGACAGTAGGCACATCTCCGCTTGGAGAGATAACACTTGCTGGCACGATTTCGAAATCACGCGGCATCCGACGAGATGAACCACGCGTCTTTGGACAATGGGCTATTGTGTATTCGGTGGCAGGAAGTGGGAATTATCACGATGCGCGGGGCATTGATGTTCCACTGCGTGCCGGCGATATGATTCTGGTTTTTCCCGAAGTGGCCCATTCCTACGGGCCTGCCCCTGGCGGAATTTGGAACGAGCTCTATGTCTGTTTTCGCGGGCCTGTTTTTGAGAGTTGGCGCGACGCTGAGCTTTTCGATGTGAGAAATCCCGTCTTTCACTGGAAGGCTCCGCACATCGGACTGGAGATACTGCAGCCGTTCTTTTCCAAATTGAATCAACCGGGCCAATCGATGCTGGAATCCGTGACGATGTGGCAGCAGATCTTATCTCGCATTTTTTCACCCCGCAGCATCAGGGACGCGAGAGAACAGCGCCCGGCTTGGTTTCTTCAAGCGTTGGACCTTTTGGAGAGGGCGGCGGCGGACGATGAAAAAACGCTGCGCTCCATCGCCGAGGCTTGTGGCATGGGCTATGAGAGTTTTCGAAAAAAATTTGCCAACCTCGCCGGCGAACCTCCTGCCCGCTATGCCCTCATGCGGCGCATCGAACGCGCGCGACAGTTGCTCGCTCGGCATCGTTTCACCAACAAGGAACTGGCCGAGATGCTTGGCTTCCATGACGAGTTCCATTTCGCAAAAACCTTCAAAAAACTCACTGGCAAAACGCCTCGCCAGGCTGCCATGTCGCCTCCTGACGTGCGCAAATCACTGCCCGCTTAGAATCTCGACATCGGGAATTCCGAGACTCAGCAAGGTGACATCGGCGCTTCTGGCCGCAACTACGAGATTATCGACCGCTGCGCTTTGTGATGCCTTGCTCAGCGTGTAGACCCACTGGCGACCATTTCCTATGATTCCCGGTTGTGCGATCGTGTGAAGCTCGCCGACCTGCGACCAGCGCACTTCTACCTCTTCGGGCTTTGGCATAGCACCCGATTCCGGCCACTGCAAAATGACCTGTCGCACTTCTTGCGGGCTGGACCAGAGAAAACCACAAATCGTCAATGACCTGTCATGTTTGAGCTCGCCGAACAACCGGTCAACTTCGCCCAGCATGGCATCCGGTGGTGTATCGCGCCGGAAGACCTGCGCTTTGCCCGCCAGGTTCAAACTTTTTCTGGCGACTCCGACGCTCTCGAGCGGTTGTGACCTCTGCTTCTGAAAGAACACATACGGTTCACCTCCACGACCGGTCGGCGCTAACAGATCCAGGATCGGCGTTAGCGATTCAACGGTATTTTCTGCAGCCGAACCCAACAGGAGCGGCCCATCAAAATATCGGGAGGCCGCCTGCCCCGGCTCGGGATTCAAGGCCTGACGGGGGCCGCGGTCCTGTTCGAAGGCCACCTCGATGACGGTGCCGGCAGAAAGCGGGACAGCGATTTCGGCAAAGCAATCGGTCAATCGCGGTTGCGCCTTTTTGCCATCCACGCGAATCTCAAAGGTGTCGCGCACAACCCACGAAGGCACAAAGAATCTCCATTTCTTTTCGTTGTCGACCTGGCTCTCTATGACTTCCAGTCGCACTTGCCCCTTGTGAGGATAGGCAGTCTCTTGGCGGACTTGGCACGTTCCCTCCGCAAAACGCAGCGTCACGATACTATCCGAATAAAATGGCAGGATCACCGTGTCCTGATCCAAGAAGTAATTGTATTGAATGGCACGAGCTAAAGCTTCGCCGCCGCGCATGGAGCAGCAGAAGGGCGCTTCGAAGTGTTCTTTGGTGCGGCAAATTCCCGTGGCCGTTCCCACGCAAGGCCCCGTGCCAAATCCGCCGTTGCGAAGTTGCCCAGGCAGCAAACCATTGAAGAGGATCAAGTGGGCGTCCTCCAGATAGTTGGTATGGCCCGTGACTCGCCAAAGATTGACCGCTAAGAGAAACGAATCACTAACTGCACAGGCCTCCGTCCATTCGGGTCTGTTGAACCAATTATAGTTCTCGTAGGTTTCGGTCATGGCCAAGTTGCGATACTGCTTGTAGAGCGACTCGGCGAATGCAAGGTCCTCGGTGTGGTGTTGTGTCTCATACCAGCGCAGGATGCCGATGGTAGCCGAAAGCATGGAATGCGTTTGGGCGCTGATACCGACGAGATCCAGTTTGCGGTATCGGTCGATCGCGGTCTCGATTGTTGCCTTGAACTCGGGCGTCGGCACCAATGCATAGGCACGCGTCATTCCATCCAGTGCCAAGAATAGCTGGCCGATGTCACCGCCGGACAGGTGCCAATTCATTTTGGCTGCAGCATCCGTCGTTTCGCGATAACAGGCGATCGCGCTGCGGGCTGGAACAAATAGGTTGCCTACCACACGATTGAGAGACTCGGTAGCCGCAGGATCCTTTGTCCACAACGCATATTCCGTCAAACCGCATGCGTAGCCGTTGTGCGCGGCAAGAACATCCTCATTGGCGCGCGAAGCTAGCAGCTGAGGGCCGAGATAACCATCAGCGTTGGAAAGCTCCGGAACGCGGCGCATGATTTCCTGCAGGTTATCTGGCATCTGTTCATGGAGCGCCTGCGATAGCAGCGTGAGCCCGTTGATGGCTCGGCCTATCGCATCGCCGGGAAATGGCTCGAGATTCACGCGCGAAATACTTTCCCACTGATAGTAATCTTCCTGCAGGCGAAGGAACGATAACTGGGCGCGAGCCTTCAGCAATCCGCCAGAAGTGATGTCTTGGAAAAGAATAGCTCTTATTTTATCTGCCTTTGCTGTAGTCATTATCACGATCAACCCGAATAGAGTAGCTCGTGTCAAGCTAGAACTCTTTCTCATAGTGGTTTACCATTTTATTTTCTGACCTTCAGATCAAAAAAAGTAGAGAAACACCCTAGGCTCTGATGTCACCCGCAGGCACCCGTGTTGGCTAAATGTTGCTTTGATGGATTACCACCGTGCTTGGCAGAGCAAATAGAGTGTCCACCGCCAATTTGTCGACTACCCAGTCGTCAATGTCATCCCATCTTGAAAATAACACGGTGCCTGGGGTCTGCCATTTGCTTTGGTCGGCAAGAATGATGCGGCGCTTGGCGCGGGCGATGATTGATTTTTTGATCTCGGTTTCGGTAAACTCCGTAGTCCAACAGCCTTCAGAATTCAGGCCTGTGGCGCCGATCACGGCGAATTCGAATTGAAGATTTGCGAAGGCGTTCATGGCGGTGCCTCCCACAAGGGCTCCACTAACTTTGCGCAATTCCCCGCCGATGCAGATAACGCTGGCTTCGGCATGGGAGCAAGCGGCGACTAAGGCAACGGAGTGAGTAATCAAGCGGATGTCCGCGCGGCGCATGAGCAGCTTTCCTGCTTCCAGACTCGTAGAACCGGCATCCACAAAAACACTGGAGCCAGCAGGAATGAGCTCGTTGACTTTAGTGGCGATGGATTTCTTTTCATTGTTGAGACGTTGCTGGCGTTCATCGAAGGAAATTTCTGTGCGGGCATAAAGAGGATCAAGCACGCCGCCATGCACGCGGATCAGATCGCCCGCCCGCTCAAGTCCGCTCAAATCTCGGCGAAGGGTGGCTGGCGAGACACGAAACAGATTATGGAGTTCCGCAAAGCTCAAGCGCTGCTTCTCCCTCACGATTTTTCGAATCGAGTTATGTCTTTCTTGAGCGAACATTATCGTTTGTTACTACTTTAATCGTAAAGTTATTATTATCCCACTTTTTATGACTGCAAAATTCAAGTCTTTGGCAGCAGCTCAATTTCCTCATGTAGCACGCCTTGAGGAGAAAGAAGACCTTATTCCCTATTCGTTTGATGGCACGGCGACATTTCAGACCATGCCAGATCTCGTGCTTTTTCCGACCAGCACGGAGGAGGTAGCTGGTCTAGTAAAACTCGCGGGGGAATGCGGAGTGCCAGTGGTCACGCGCGGTTCGGGCACGGGATTGAGCGGTGGAAGTATTCCAGTGGAGGGCAGCGTGGTTCTGTGCCTCTCGAAAATGAACCGCATTCTGGAGGTGGATGAAAAAAACCTCACTCTGCTCGCAGAGGCAGGCGCCATCACGCTAGACGTGGCTACGGCTGCCGAGAAAGCCGGGCTGTTTTATCCCCCGGACCCGGGCTCGATGAAAATCTCAACGATCGGTGGCAATGTTGCGGAAAACTCTGGCGGACTGCGCGGGCTGAAGTATGGCGTGACGAAGGATTATGTGATGGGCTTGGAAGTTGTGCTGGCCTCGGGAGAGGTCATTTTCACAGGCAACAAATGCGTGAAGGATGTTGCCGGATACTCGCTACGGGACCTCTTCATCGGCTCCGAGGGGACTCTTGGCATCGTCACCAAGGTCTTGCTCAAACTTATTCCGAAACCTGCCGCGAGGCGCACGCTCATGGCTGTCTTTGCAACGATGGAGAGCGCCGCCGAGACGGTATCGGCCATCATTGCGGCAAAGATCATTCCATGCACTCTGGAGTTCCTCGATGCGGTGACGATCCATTGCGTGGAAGATTTTGCCAAGGTCGGCCTTCCCCGCGATGCGGCAGCGATTTTGTTGATTGAGACGGATGGCCATGCTGCCGCAGTCGCCGAGGAGGCGGACCGCATGGCAGAGCTTGCGCGCCAGCATGGGGCGACTTCTGTGCAAGTCGCCGAAACCGATGAACAAGCTGCAGCCTTGGCCACAGCACGCCGCGCGGCATTTTCATCGCTCGCCCGCGTCGCACCGACAACCATCCTCGAGGATGCCACAGTTCCTCGCAGCGAACTGGCGAAAATGATCCGCTTCATCCAAGATACCGGTCAGCGTCACCATCTCAAAATAGGAACCTTCGGCCACATGGGCGACGGCAACCTGCACCCGACTTTCCTCACGAACGAGCGCAATCAAGAGGAAATGCACCGCGTCGAACTCGCGATGAAGGAAATCTTCGATTTCGCAGTCTCCCTCGGAGGCACTATCACCGGCGAACACGGAGTCGGTCTCGCCAAGAAGGAATTCCTCAAAGCCGCCACAGGCGACCTGAACCTCGAGATCATGCGCCGCATGAAAGCCGCCTTCGATCCGGTAGGAATACTGAATCCGGGAAAAATTTTTGACAAAAACGCTTAACGCTCAACGCTCAATTTTTAACCTTTAATTAAGAAATTGCATGAGTGAGCGGGCCTTTGATTTGGAAGATCGACTTTTGGATTTTGCGGCACGGATCATCCGTGTAAGCGAATCTATGAAACCAACTCCAGCAGGGCGACATGTCGGGGATCAACTTCTTCGCTCAGGCACATCTCCATTTGCCAATCACGCCGAAGCGGAAGGCGCTGAATCCTTGAACGACTTCGTCCACAAGTTGCGAATCTGCTACAAATTACTTCGCGAAAGCCGGCGATGGATGCGCCTTGCTCAACGGGCTGATCTTTTGGATCAACCGGAACGGCTCACGCCTCTTCTCGATGAGGCTGACGAACTCATCCGAATCTTTGCGGCTAGTTTGCGCACCGCAGAAAAAAAGCGTGAAAAAAACTTATGACCTCGCATTCCTCATTAAAAGTTGAGCGTTCAGAGTTGAGCGTTAAAAGTTCCCCGCCTGTGGTTGGATGTTCAGGGACTGTCTCGCACCCAACACACGGAGGCCTCAAAGACCTCGACTACTCCATTCTCCAGCAGTGCATGCATTGCGGCATGTGTCTGCCGACCTGTCCAACCTACGATGCCACAAAAATGGAACGCAACAGCCCGAGAGGACGCATTTCGCTCATGCGCGCGATCGCCGATGGCAAAATGGATGCGACTCGGACTTTCGGCGAGGAGATGTATTTCTGCCTCGGCTGTTTGGCCTGTGAAACCGCTTGTCCAGCCGGAGTGGAGTATGGGCACCTCTTTGAAGTTGCGCGCTCGGAGGTCGAAAAATCAGGCGCGCTCAATAATCCGCGACGCAATGCGATCCGCAGCGTTCTTCTGAAGGGGCTTTTCACTCGCCCACACCTCTTGCGCTTGATTGGCAGGGGACTCTGGTTCTATCAGGCCAGCGGGGCTCAGTGGATTTTTCGCACGCTCAAGCTCAATACGCTCCTACCACAAAAATTCCGGAATTTGGAAACACAGACTCCGACAGCACGAGCGAGCTTTTCGTGTGACATCATTCGCCCAGTTGAAACGCCTGCAGCGCCTCGTCACCGTGTTGGAATGCTCACGGGTTGCGTGCAGGACATCGTCCTCTCAGATGTGAATCGTGATACCGTGGATGTCCTTCTGGCTAATGGCTGCGAGGTCCAAACTCCGAAGGTGCAGGTTTGTTGCGGTTCTCTCCATGCCCACAATGGCGAACTGGAAACGGCCAGTGACCTTGCGCGCCGATTGATCGATTCTTTCGATCTGGAAAATCTCGACGCCATCATCACGAATGCCGCCGGTTGCGGTTCCCATCTCAAAACCTATGGACGCCTCCTCGAAGGCGATGCCGCCTATTCCAAAAAGGCCGCGCAATGGTCAGCGAAGCTCAAGGATATTCACGAATTCCTATCAGAAATCGGAATTCGCCAACCCCAAACAACGGCCACGCCTCACCGCGTCACCTACCACGAGGCCTGTCACTTGTGCCATGGGCAGAAAATCACCAAGCAACCGCGCGAGGTTTTAAAATCCATTCCCGGACTCGAACTCGTGGAACTTCCCGAATCCATCTGGTGCTGCGGTAGTGCGGGAATCTATAACATCACGCAGCCAGAAATGGCCAGCGACCTGCAGGAACGGAAACTCAAAAACATCCTCACCACCGGCGTCGACACCGTCGCGACAGCCAATCCAGGTTGTCACCTCCAACTCGTGGATGGCGCCCGACGTGCCGGTCGCTCTCTTGAAGTCGCCCATCCGATCTCCCTGCTTGCCAGGGCTTATAGGGCGGAGAAGGTAGTCAGATGAAACTTTAGGTTATTTGGCCGTTTCATTTTTGCTAAAAGAAAATTGGCGCCCTTTGGGTTTCTGGCTACAATGTAAAAATGAGCACGGTTTTCGAAATCGAAAGAGCTATTGAAAAACTTCCTCGTAATGATGTTTTTGTAATAGCTGATTGGATCTCTAAGCGGTTTTCTGATGCTTGGGATGCGCAGATTGAGGAGGATGTCCTTACAGGCGCCTTGGATCATTTGGTTAATGAAGCTTTGGCGGAATACCGCTCGGGAGCCATAACCAACTTTCCACCAGATGCAAAGTAAGGCTACTAATAAATTCTGGAAGTGTTACTTGAATCTTCCGGAACCGATACAAAAAACGGCTCTCAAACAGTATAACTTGTGGACCAGGGACCCCGCCCATTCATCCCTGCAGTTCAAAAAAATCAATGATGCCTGGTCGTGCCGCGTTACTGATAATTATCGCGCTCTCGGGGTAAAATCTGGGGATACAGTTATCTGGTTTTGGATCGGCGCTCATGGGGAATACGAGACCCTTATCCGACGGAAAAATTAGCCTTTTCGAGATTTCAGGAATTCATGCCGAATTTTCAGAGAGTCGGGTGTGTCTTTTTTAATGAAACCAAATCGGACTCTAGCACGAACTATGCTCAAATTCCTCAATCCGCAGTGAGGTAAGAACTATGCGGTCTTCAAGTCGCGCGTTCCGAGTTCGTCGGCAATGGTGAGGCAATCTTTGATTGGTAGGATCCCGTCCGAGGTTCCGGGACCGAAAAGGCAGGAGGCGGCGGTGGCGACTCCGTAGCGGAGGGCCGTTTCGATCGGGAGGTCTTCGTGCAAGCCGAAGAGGACGCCGGCCGCGAAGGCGTCACCCGCGCCGACAGTGCCAATTATGCGGTCCTGCGGCACATGGAGGCTGCCTTGAATGTGGAATTGTCCATCATGTCCGAGCGCGCAGGCGCCTTCGGGAAAGTGGACGATGACCCACTCGCCGACGCCGGAGGCGAGGAGTTGGCGGGAGGAGGATTCGATCGCCGAAAGGGAAACGAGGCCGTCGGGCTTGGTAGGGATGCCGGTCGTCCGCTCAATTTCGAACTCGTTCATGATGCAGTAGTCTGTGTGGCGAAGGGCTGGAAGAACGATCTCCGCGAAGCGCTGGCTGTCCTCGCTCACGACATCGATGCTGGTTTTGAATCCCGCTTCCCGCGCCTCGTGCAGAACCCGAGCGGCGGCGGTGCCGAAGTCGGCATCTGGTTGATCGAGCAAATCGAGGAGCAGGAGGTAGCCAAGGTGGAAGATTTTGGCATCCGTTCCGGTGAAGGAAAAATGTTCAGGTGCTAGGAACGCGTTGGCTCCACGCTGATGGAAGAATGTGCGGCGCCCTGTTGATTGAACGGTCATCACATCGGTGTAGGAGGTCGGTGCGGTCGCGTGTCGGAGAATGCGGGTGCGATCGACACCGTGAGTATCGCATTGTTCGTGAATCCAGTCCCCATAGGCATCCGCGCCAATCAGACCGATGCCTGCAAGCGGAAAGGGGGAGCCCAATCGGGCGAGGTCGAGGAGCACGTTGAAGGTGCCGCCGCCGTTGCCGGTCGTTTCGCTTAGGATGTTGGCGAGCGCATCCTGTTGCGGGTAGGTGTCGATGAATTTCAGTTTGTCGACAATCCAGTTGCCGCCAGCGAGGATTCCTTTGCGGGCACTCATGCGGTCTTGTCGCTCAGAAGGCGGAGAGTGGCAGGCTCGTCCTCTTCGAGGTGTGGATAACGGCCGATGTCGGGGTTCACAAAGAAGTTGTCATTCAGGTCGTCATTCGCCGTCGAAACCTCACCAATGATGCACTCGTCGCTGAGGGGATAAAAGGCATGGTAAACACCCGGCACAAGCGTCACGCGGGAGCCCGCAGGCAGTTCGATGATCTGGCCTGATTTGACCATCACTGGTTCGTGGTCGATCGGCATGGAGAATTCCCGCTCCCCGCTCTCATCGGGAACGCCTGCCCAGACCTGAACCGCGAGGCGCCCCCAGCGGCAGATGATGTCCTCCTTTTTTTTGCGGTGGCAGTGAGCCGGTGTGGTCATGCCTTGCTGCGCATACATGAGCTTTTCACAGTATTCCGGCTCCTCCGCGAGGTTCACCAGAACGAGTCCGAAATTCCGCCAATCAGCCAGACCAAAATCGGTCACATCCCAGCGCGGGCGCGGCGGGAGGGCCCATTCGTGGGCTCCAAAACAGGATTGAGCGGAGCGGATGAGGGCGTTGATTTCACTGCGTTTCATAGGGAGTTTTTTTAGAGGAAGGTTAAGTCGAGTTTTACAGGAATGCGATGTCCTGCGGGGGAAACAAGTGTCACTCCATGAGTGTCTGGAATGATCTTTTTGACCCGCTCAAAATCACGCGGGATCGCAGCGACGGCCATGATGTAGTTGATGATGGTCGGTTTTTTGGGATCGAACTTTGTAAAGGTTTTGAACCCCTCGCGGCTAATTGGATTGGGCTTTTCGGCGGGTGAGATGCCGAGGAAAAAGTAGGATGTCACATCCTCGAGGCCCATGACATTCATATGGCGTCCGTTCCAAGGCGTGTAATGACGACCACCATTGGATATCCAAAAAACCGTGCTCTGCAGCACGCGGGGATCCTTGAGCGAGAACCACACATAGCCCTCCTTTGGAAAGGCGGCAGCGGTCCATGCAAAATCTGGTCGGTCTTGATGGACTATCTGAACGATGTCTTCGAATCCCCTGCGGGCGGGATACCTGCTAAGGTCGGTGTAGCCCCCCTGCGCGAGTGGAACGCGGTCCAAGCGCTTGAAGGTGGCCGAGGGTTTCAGGCAATTATAGCCTCCTCGCGCGGGCTCTTCGAATGTCCCGGGAAATGTCCATCCTCCCGCCATGCGACTTGTGCTGATGTGGCCGCTGCCTTCCTCATCAGGAAATTTCAGCGTCGCATGGTGGCCCAAAGTCATATTCCCCTTCATGCCGCTGAGCACATGGCGGGAGTAAATCGCCGTCTCGCCATTTTTCAAACTGAGGAATTTATCCACATGCCCGGCGCGCACTTTGGTGTCGAGCGAGAGATGCAAGTCAACGCCAGCGTCGCTGCGTTTTAGCGATTCGAAGTGCCAGTTGGCATTAGCCGTTTCACCATGAGGTTGGTGCGACTCGCCTCGGTAGGGTTTCTCATCCGCACCGAATGGGGAGCAGAAAAAATCCCCGCGCAGAGCCTTCAGGATCGAAGGTGTGCTAGCATCAATCTTTTCCTCTGCCCATGGGGCCACGGAAAATGGCGAGAACTCCATTGCGCCACATCGAAAGGTGACCGGAGCCAAGTGACCGCCGAGCCGCGTAATCGCAGCACTCACGGTGTCGGAGGAAAACTCCCACGATGGTTGGCCGTGAATGAGTGCTGTTTTCACAGGAGTGGGGGATTTATAGAGTAACGGAGTTTTTGGTTTCCTGGGATTTGAGCGCGGCCTCGAAGAGTTCGTGGCTGCGAACCGCTTCCTCGGGAGTCACGCACCCGAAGCGGCCATCCAATTTTCCTGCGCGTTCGGCAATGTAGGCTGCCCACATTTGCAGGAAGCAATCCGGGAAGCCGGGCTCGAAGATGCCGCCTGTGATCGTCGGGAACGGGCCGTTGAAACCTAGGTCGGTCTTCTGCCAGAATTGTTCCTTGCCGCGCTGGAAGGTCCAGAGCGTCTTGGGCTCCTTGGTGCTGAATTTCACGCCACCATCGGTGCCGAGGATTTCAATGAACCATGTGTTCGTCTCGCTCGGGGCGAGGCGTTTCATTTCGAAGCGGACGGGGACTTCGCTGCCGTTGATTTCCACTTCCGTGTGCAGCATCGCGTTGTCCCAGGTGTCGCAGGTGGCCATGCCGCCTTTGCCATCCGGACGCTCGTGGTAGATTTTTTGCAGCTGCGCATAGACGCGCTTGGGATTCCAGCCGAGGCGGAATGGCACATGAACGGCGTGCATGCCGAGGTCACCCATCACTCCGATCGCGCCACAGGTCTTGACCTGGCGTTTCCAGTTGGCGGGCTTGGTGGGATCGAGGTCGCTGCTGTGGTGGAATCCTGAGTGGATTTGCAAAACCTTTCCCAGCTTGCCTTCGCGGGCGATTTGATAGGCCCGCTGCGCGCCCGGCAGGAAGGGGAACTCCGAGCTGCAACGCACAAAACGGCCGCTGGATTTCGCCGCATCCGCAATCGCGCGGGCGGCTTTCAGGTCGATGCCAAATGGCTTCTCGGCTAGCAGATCCTTTCCGGCTTTGAGCACATCGAGATAAATCGTCTCGTGCATGTTGTGCGGCACGGCGACATAGACGACATCGACATCCGGGCTGGCCAGAAGTTCGTGATAGTCGGCGGTGAGAAGCTTAACGGAAGGAATCCGTCGGAACCACTCGCGTTGTTTCTCCGCCAGATCGCAGACGGCGGTGAGTTCCGCGTGGACAGGATAATTTTCCAAAACAAACCAGCGGGAGAGGGCGCTGGCGACCTCTCGGCCCATGAGACCGCCACCGATGATTCCGATACGAGTCGTGTTGCTCATTTTTATTTCAGAAATTTTGCGGCTTCGGTCGCGGTAGCTCCGTCGTGGACGATAGCCATCAGAGCAGCCACCATGCCGGCAGGGTTCTGGTGTTGAACCACATTTCGGCCATACACGATGCCGGAAACGCCCTGTTGCATGAGCGCCTCAGTGCGGGCCAAAATCTCCGCATCCGGAGCCCTGCCGCCTCCCCGAACAAGAATAGGAATACCTCCAGCGGCTTCGACGATTTTATGGTAGATCGAAACATCGTCGGTCGGATCGGCCTTGATAACATCCGCTCCGAGTTCCACCGCCTGCCGGACGAGATGTTGGATTTTGACGACATCGCCATCCACCATGTAGCCGCCTGCCTCGCTGTTCGGGCGGAAGACGAGCGGTTCGACCATCATGGGCATGCCATAGTGGTCGCTCTCGAGCTTGAGCGCGCAGATATTTTCAATGCACTGGTTCGTGACTCCCGGCGCTCCAGGAATCTGAAAAAGATTCACGCACATGCAGGCGGCATCAAGTCGAACGGCCTGCAGACTGGGCTCCTCAATCATCGCGCTCAGCGCCTCGACGGGCAACTCGCGGCCATAGACATTTGCCGTATCCGTGCGAAGCACGAGCGAAGGCTTCTGACGCCCGGGGATTTTCTGCAAATGGCGCGCTTGGCCAGTGGTGAGCTGAACCGCATCCGGAGCGGCTTTCACAACGGTTTCCACAGCCTTTGCCATATCCTCGATGCCTGTGAGAAAGCCCGGCTGGTTAAAAAAGCCGTGATCGATGGCAACATCAAAGCAGCGGCCGGATTTAGAGTTGAAGAGGCGATTGAGACGGTAAGTTTTCATATGTAAAAATGAGCGAAACTGATTATATGCAATTACTCCGCTCACTTTGTCAATCTTGTTTCGTCATTTTGTTCCGCCGACTTTTTCCTCGTTTTGTCGGAGTTCGTGGTCGGTCAACTGGCGTGACAAACCGTGACAGCGATTGTTCCATTTTATGCCTCTCTGTTCCTGCTTCGTGATAAGCAGAGATGAACACACTGGAATAAAATTGCATATAGTTGAATGATAGATACATATAACAACACACTCATAACCTGAAGGTCAGAGGTTCAAATCCTCTCCCCGCAACCAATTTCTTATTAACGTCTTATAAGAAATTTTCCGCCCGAAAAATTCCCTCAAAATCTGGCTCCGTGACAAATCTGTGACAACCCTACTTATCCTCATGGGGTTGAGTAGTTTGGAGTAAGGTTGGTAAAATTGCGCCTTCCATGCACTCGCCTCAGTGATGGATATTTGGGAGTCCTGGCTGGCACATTTCCTCTATGCCAATAGCCGCACAGCCTCTCATTGACACGCTCTCCGGGGATATGGCCGACCTTC
>Ga0209189_1000283_pt1 | contig 43663 bp, 32 predicted proteins | sample C_130820_EF_Meta_FD_187308 | JGI IMG/M metagenome (GOLD analysis project Ga0209189, IMG submission 187308) | Freshwater microbial communities from Lake Croche, Canada to study carbon cycling - C_130820_EF_MetaG (SPAdes) (version 3) | ecosystem: Environmental > Aquatic > Freshwater > Lake...
CATAAGTACCAGCATTTCCAAGTGATATTGTTGTAACATCAGTATTCGCTTGGTTGAAAGCAGCATTTGCTTGAGTATATGCTGCTGTTGCTGTGTTTGATGCAGTATTTGCTTGAGTATATGCTGCTTGAGTAAATGCAGCATTACTAGAAATCCAAGTATTTTGAGTGGTATCAACTCCTTGAATTGCTATAGTATTACTTGAAGCTGTATTTGCTTGAGTAAATGCAGCATTTGAATATGCATATGGTGCCGATGCTGTATTTTGTGTGGTCAAATCAGCAAAAGTGATTGGTTGTTTCAATACAAGGCCGGTGTTATACTTGAATCTTGCAACCTCATTACTGATGTTTAAACCATTAACAGAAAATATGATATCGTTTGGTAAACCAGTACCAACAATCATATTACCGCCGCCGGTTGTTGTGTTACCTGTTGTGAACAAGTAACCATCATTTTTACCAATTAGAGTATAACCTGGATAGTTGTATGTACTTGAACCCATACCTAAGTCAACGAAACCATCATTTACAGTTCCGTTATCGGCAGTAATAAACAAATCAGAAGATGAGTTTCCACCAGTATTAATATTTTGCATATTCAAACCAGAGTAACCATTGAAGTTACTACTGATTTGGAATGTTACTTGAGGTTCTAGAAAATAACCTGTTGGTATACCAGCATACAATGCATTATAACCATTTGAAGCATAACCAAAAAACTGACCAGTGTTACCTGTTATTTGAACTGTTGTTGCATTACCAGTAAAAGAAATATTACCAGTAACAGTTAAGTCACTTTGTATTGTTACTGAGCCAGATATTGTACCACCAGATGAACTAAATTTTGTATTGGCTCTATCGAATGCTGCTTGTGTGTATACAGCATTGGAAGAAATCCAAGTGTTTTGGGTGTTGTTGATACCAAAAATATATGCAATATTAGCATTAGCAGTATTAAGTCCGCCTTGAAGTGCTATAGTATTTGCTGATGCATTAGTAGATGTTGATACAACACTGTTTGATGCTAGTATACTTACAACGTTACTGGAATTCAGATAATATAATACACCATCGGCCATGTTTATAGCCAATTCTCCTGAAATCAAATTTGCAGATAGTGGTTTATTACCTGCTGTATTTGAATAGTATAACTGTATTGGTGTATTGCCTAATGCTGCCATAGTTTATCTTTAAATATGTATTTAGAATGTTCCACCAGAGATTAATCCTGCTTGGAATGTATTTGCGGTTCTTACTGCACCTGTTCCTTTTGGTGTAAGAGTTATGTCAATGTTGGTATCAGTTCCTTGCGAGCTAATAGTGGGTTTATTTCCAGTAGCCGCACCCGTCACCTGTACATAGTTAACAGCTGTTTGACCATTACCAGCATCAGCAACAACGAATTGTGTGCCATTAGCAGTTTGAATTTTGGTGTTACCAGTACCTTTTGATACTAAAGATATATCAATATTTGGGTCTGAGCCAATAACAGACAAAATGGGAGCAACACCAGTTGCTGTACCAGCTACTTGAAAACCATTGACTTGAGAAGTTTGACCAATAGCAGTAAAAGATGGATTACCGTTTGTATAACCTAATGTAACAACACCACCCGAATTAATTAATAATCGTGTTGTGCCGTTTGTTTGAAAAGTATACAGACCACTACTTTTTGTATTGAAAGTTAATCCTACGGCAGCATCACTTCCTTGAGCTGAAATAACCGGAGAAACACCAGTATTTGCACCTTGTACCTGCACATAATTAACAGAATTCTGTCCAGCACCAGCATCAGCAACAACAAATTGTGTGCCGTTAGCAGTTTGGATTTTGGTGTTACCAGTACCTTTTGATATTAAATTTATATCTGTGTTTGGATCCGAACCATTAACACCAATTACAACACCAGAACCAACAACAGAACCTGTTAGAGTTAAGTAGTTTGCATTTGTCGGTGTATGCAAAACACGAACTTGGTTTGATATGCCGTTTGTTGTAAATCCTACATAACCAGTACCTTTACTGGTTAAAAGTAAATTGATTGCTGCGTCAGCGCCTTGTGCTGAAATAACTGGAGGACCACCAGCACCACCTGTAACTTGTAAATAGTTATTTGCAGAAGTTGTATGTGCTACACGAAATTGTTCTGCTCCGGAAGTACCTGCATTTGTTTGAAATTGAATAGGTACCGCACTTGATGTTTGTATTTGCCCCGATGTGGAACCAATTGCTCGTAAAATGGGGGCGGTACTTACTGCAAATGTTTGCCAATAACCACCTCCAGAAGAGCCTGTACCAGATACAACAAAACCTGTTCCCTCTGGAACAGCAAAAACTAATGAATTACCAAGACTGCGGAGAGTTGGATTTGTTCCAACAGTAGCATAAGCAGTAGCTGTAACACCAGGTGAACCACCAGTAAATGTCACAGTCGGTTGTTCTACATAACCTGAACCTGCATTTATTATGAAAACGTTATTAACTGCAAAACCAGAAGAGTTGATTGCTACGTTTGCACCCACACCTGATGTTGATGTGTTACCTGTGAGTATTAGATAATAAGGAACACCTGTATTGAGAGCACCAGTTGAGTTAGCAAAAGTTGGTAGATTATTATAAAATGCACCTTGATTAATAATAGCAATTGAATTAATACCACCAGTACCATATGTTGTTGCAGTATTACTTGTTACTTGAAAGACTGCATTTGCAAAAGAACTTCCTGTGTTTGCAAATAAGTAATCTCCGTTAGCGTAACCAGAACCAACGTTACCTATGACAATTGTTCCTGACAATCTCATTACAGCATTTGCTGTGGCAGTAACACCACCAGCTGTTGTTGGTGCGGTTATCGTTACAGTTGGTATTGATTGGTGTGTACTGCCTGAAGCTGAAATAGTTATAGCAGTAATTGTATTACCGTTACTGATATTCACACCGCTAGAGCCAGCAGCAAGGTCAATTGCACCTGTGCCTTTTGGTTGAAGTGCTAATGAAATATTTGTATCAGAGCCCTGAGCAGACAATATAGGTGAGAACGAAGCAGCAGCCCCAGCTACTTGATAATAATTGCGATCTGTCGTGAGTGGTGCTGCAATACGGAAAGATTTATCCGGACTATTTGCAGTGGAGTTTTTAAATGTCCAACCGCCACCTGTGTCATTTGAATGGAACCATTCAATAGTAGATCCACCACCATTGCTAAGTGTGCTGTAGTTATAAATGTATGTTGGATCTGTTAGAGTGTCAAGTTCAAAATACCGCGAAGTACGTGGAAATTTATTAGCTGCACTAACAGTATAAGTTGGCGCAGCAATATGTAAACCACGCCAAAAAGCGCCGCCGCTTGCATCAGAATTGAGACCACCGGCATTTTGGAATACATATTGACTCGGTGTTGTTGCATCTCTATTCTTTGTAAACGTTATTGCACCAGCATTTTTACTGTTGATGTTCAAAGGTACATTTGTATCAGAACCTTGAGCAGAGAGTGTTGGACCAGCGCCAGTAGTTGCACCAGTAATTTGAACATAGTTAGCGTTATTTAAACCGGTGTTCAATGTACCGTTTATATTAGTGGTCGATGTAGCACCAGATGTTGCAGAACCAAGTGTAATATTAGTAATTGAACCAGATGCACCATTAGTACCAATATCAATTGACTTTTGTGTTGTGCCGGTAATAGCAGTGTTTGTTGATATTGTCTGGGATTGGTTGATCGTGTATGTACCTATACCGCCTGTTGCACCTGTACCTAGAGCAGTAATGTATGTTCCTGGTAACACGCCAGTGCCTGATAACGCCATACCAATCGAGAATGTTCCAGTATTAGCATCCCTAACAGTTAATGTTGTGGTTGATATTGTACCGTTTGCGGTTGTTGCAGTCGTTGCAGCTGTTGTGGCACCAGAACCAATTTGAATAGGCTGAGAAGTTGTTGCTAAACCAACTCTAATTAAACCCGTACCAGATGTACCACCAATTGCAATTGGGCCAGATGTTACGGCTGTTCCAAGATTAACGGAATTGGTAGTAGAGCCAGTAAAGTTAAGAGTACCCGTAATTGTTGGGCTGGCAGAAAGTACCATACTGCCACCAGTACCCGTAACGGTAGCTACCTCAGTAAATCCTACCCTCCACCCAGCAGCAGTATTTACAGTAGTGTCAATACAAGTAAGGTATCCAGTTGCTCCAACAGGAATAGTTAAAACTAAAACACCTGTTGATGTGTATACAGCACAACTTGAATTTGTGGAACCGTTATTAATTCTAAATGACCAACCTTGTTGCAGCGTTGAAGTATCAGGCAATGCAAAAGCACTTTGTGTACTTCCAAGTCCAACAAATTGATAAAAACTGCTTGTGTTTGCCAGCAACACTGCTTGAGAAATAGTACCCGCTACGGTTTGAGCACCAGTTGTATTATTTGCATATAAAACTGCTGTATTATTAGATGATATTACTTGAAAAAGACCATTATAACCTGAGGGTGTTATCCCAACAACAGAAATATATGAACCACCTGCAAATGGCGTAGGTGATACTTGAGTTGCATAGTTTAATGTTACTATACCAGAAAGTCCATTCGCCGCAGTTGTTGCCAAAGCCAAACTATAATTATTTGCATAACCCAACAAGTTCGACATTGCACCAGGAGCAGTTCCTTTTCCTGTACCACCAGAACTCAATGCAATTGGTGTAGTTGCAGTTAATGTAGTAAAAGCACCGGTGTTTGGTGTCGTAGAACCTATTGCAACGTTATCGAGTGATCCACCAGAGACAAGTATTGTATTTGAGTTCTGTGTACCTAATGTACCAATTGTGTTTGCTTTTGCAAATGCAGCATTTGCTGTATTTCTTGCTGTTTGATCCGTTGCAGCACTAACCGCTGAGGTACTTTGAGTTGTGCCATCAGGAAAAGTAATTGCGCCGCCTGCACCTTGATTCAATGTTAAGCTAGAGGTGAATAATGTGTTGTTTGAACCAAAGAATCGTAAAGTATTTGTATTACTTAAATATCCTGTATTATTAGCAAAGATTACAGAGTTTGCTAAGTAACCAGATGAAGAACCGCCACCACCAGTTATTGCAACATTCGATACTGATGTTATTCTACCATTTGCAGAAACAGTTACGACAGCAACGTTTGTTGCACCACCATAAGTACCAGGATTTCCAAGTGTTATTGTTGTATAATCTGTGTTTGCTAATATTTGCAAAGAAGCAATATTAGCATTTGCTGAGTTCAGTCCACCTTGTAAAATAGCAATTTGTGTATTTTGGTAAGCATCAACACCTTGAGTAACAACAGTATTAGCCGATGCAATGTTTGCTTGGTTGAATGCAGCAACAGCTAAAGCACTACTTCCGGAATTTGCTGCATTGAACGCAGCATTTGCTTGTGCGTAAGCTGCAACTGAAATACTATAAGATTGATTTGCCGTAATTGATGCAGAATTAGCCAGTACAAATGCTTGATTCGAAATGGTTGACACACTATTTGCAAGAATATATGCAGCATTGGCTTCCGCAAAAGCAGCGTTAGATTGTGCAAAAGCAAGTCCAGCTATATTTGAGTAACCCGTAAAAGTTGCGAGTGTACTTACTGTTGCTGGTGTACCACCACCAGGTCTTACTACAGTTACGTTAATATTTGCCATTAGATATCAGTCCCATAAGAACTTGTGACACCTGTAACACCAGGAGAAACAAATATTTGCCCTTCAAGAATTCTTGATATTACATTAAATTGATCTGCAACAATCACATCATACACATATTTTCCATAAGGAACATTTGCAGTAGTTGGTGCATCTAAAGATAAAGTTACAATACCATTAACTGCATCTGTGATTGTTGTTGTAAAAGTCATTGCAACATTTGAAGTTATGTATGATTTTTTTGCTCTAGAAGTTATTGTAAAATTGGTAAGGTTATATGGGTTACCATAATCATCAGTCAAATTTAATTGAGTGCTGAATGTCGAGCCTTGTTCCATGTATTGATCTGCATATCCTGCTGCCATTTTATTTACCCTTTTTTAGTTCTTCTATTTCAGCCTTCAATTCTTTGATCGCTTCGATTAGCAGACCTATCATGTTTAGCTTTTAGGATACTTAGCTTTAACCGCCAAGCAATCGGCAATGTATTTATCAATCTGCGCTTGGTCACCCTTAACCACGCCATCGAGATAGTCGATATAGGATGGGTATTCCGCAACACGTTTCTGTGCGTAGGTCAGATTGTTAAACGCAGCATTTCGCTTTGCCTCATTTATGGCATCCGCCTCTGCTTGAGTAATTGGGGTCTTGTCCCCAATCAAATAATCCTGCGAGCCATCTGCCTCGTAAGCGTATATGGTGTTATCTACATCTTTAAAAAGTTTCATGTTTTGCTCCAAAAATTAACGCAACTCAAACCAAGAGTACAACGAGGGGGAACCAACAGTTGTAGTGACAACGTAAGTTGCTGAAGCTGGAATTATCAATTGAATTGGCAAAAGCAAACCAGGGTATGATCCATAATTTTCACCCAAAGAAGCAACTACCGTCCCGTTGACTGAAAAAGTAACAACGGCATTACTTACTGCTGGAAATTGGATTGTGATGCTTACTTGAATTGGCTTGCCAGTTGAGTTTGTATACGTAGTTCCGATTGCCCTACTTCCAATAACATCAATCCAAGTTTGCCCATAACCCAAAGAACTCATAGCAGTCAAAGCCTCACCACCTGCGCCTTGAACAGTAGAGGGAGTAGTAGCCCATGTACCCGCAGTTGCTTGTGTAGACTCAATATAGCCAACCACGCGGTATGCTAAGTTTGTTCTACCCGTATTGGAGTAAACAACAGTCGGAGAGTTTGAACTGGAAGAGATTGCTGTGGTAGCGCCGATTAAGTTATCCTCTGTCAGTTTTACACTCCCGCCCGCAGAAATATTGGATACAGCTAGTTCAAGCGTGCCTGCATTGTTCATTACTATGACAACCAAACGAGACTGAACGCCACTTACTGTCCCAAGCGTAGCATTCAAAGGAACGACCAAGTTTGCAGGGGTTCCCGATACAGTAGTTACCGCACCACTACCAAGGGTGGTAGACCGGAAATCCAAATTAAGCGCAGAGGTAGAGATCGTCAGTGCGCCAGATGCGACGGATGCTGATATCGGCTGGATTTGGGAGATGGCTGACCATGTGGGTGCAGAACCAGAACCTTGTGAAGTCAAGACCTGACCGGATGTTCCGTAGTTTGTATTAGCTCCAACACTAATAGGCCCACCAATGAATGTTGAAGCTCCAGTTGTCTGCAACTGTAACTGTTTAGCACCAACACTAGTTTGATATGCATTAACTGCAACGGCAGTTCCGTCAGTTACACCAACTGTAAGATATGTTGTACCGTTTCTTACATGAAAAATGTCTGTTGCTGATGTACCATAAACTTCTAAAGGTGTTTGGGGGCTATTAGTTCCAATACCTACGTATCCGTTGTTGGTTATACGCATCCTTTCTACTCGTCGATCTGTTCTAGCACCCAATGACTGTGTTGTCCAAGACCAAGCAGTAGAGCCATCGGTGTTTATATCAGCAACCATATTTGCAACGGAAGCGCCATTTTCGTTCACGGCATCATAAAAAACCGCAGCATTATTTGCGGCGCTAGCATAATTGTTTTGAACAGAAATGCCTTGGACTTGCACGCCATAATTACCAAATCGTGCATAACCTGCTACGTTGAGTTTATATGGGGTGGAATTTGTACCAATACCCACGTTACCGATGGAGTCGATACGCATACGTTCGGTGTTGTTAGTGCCAAACAACAATGGATGGTTTGTATACGTATTTAAATACGAATATCCGTTTTGTACCTCCAAATGCATGGACGTTGTATCGTTTCGGGCCCGAATAATAGTGCCTGTTGTCCCGCTGTTATAAGCGTCTATTTTTGTTACAGGCGCATTAGTACCAATACCCACGTTACCGCTGGAGTCGATACGCATACGCTCTGATGAACCTACATTAAATGACGTAAAGTTATTAACATGGGTATCGCCATTAGCGATAACAAAGCCTCCACCGGTCAACCATGCTATATCAACAGATGCATTTCCCGTGTCGGCCATATTTCTATGAATTTGACGGAAAACAATACCACCAGATGCTGTGTTATTATAAAAGTCAAAATAAGAATAGGCTGCTTGGTCTTGTTGAATTGTAAATTTGGATGTAAGAAAACTAGCTCCAATACCAACGTTACCGCTGGTATCAATACGCATACGCTCATTGTTTCCGGCTAGAAAAGCCAGCGCCCTTGCCGCCCCAGTACCGCCGTTTGTATTACCAATAAATGTAACAGGGTTGGATGGGTCTACCCTAATTTCAAAACGATCATAGTTTGTTCCAAAGGGGTTGGTGCCTAATTTTGGTGTAAAAAAAGCGTACCCATTTGAGTCGCCTTCTATAAGAGCTGCACCAACAACATGCAATTTACCATTTGCCGAGTTTGTACCAATACCTACATTACCGGTGCTGGTAATACGCATACGTTCTAAACCGGCCGTAGTAAAGTACATTGAACCACTAAGCATACCAACCTCAGCAGAGTTGGTTATGTTATCTGAAAACTGCAAGTTCACATCACGTCCAGTAGCTTCCGATTGAATACGAAGTACCGTGTTGGTGCGAATTGCGGTTCCTGTCAGCGCAGAAGAAATAAGTGCACCTGGATTTTGTGATGAATTAGCACTAACATGAAAACGTGTTGCAGGTGTAATACCAATACCCACATTGCCACCAGAGTCGATACGCATACGTTCGCCAGTACCATTTTGAGAAAAAGATATGGCGGAGTTGTAATACAGATAGTTGAGTGATGCAGTATTAAGGTTTATGGCATTATCAAAAGTTGCCAGGCCTGTTGAATGCAACGTTCCAGTTACATCTAGTTTATAAGCAGGAGAACTAGTACCAATACCAACGTTACCGCTGGCATCGATACGCATACGTTCATTATTTCCGGCCTGAAAAGCTAACGATCTTGCTAATCCGGTGCCAGAATTTGCATTGCCGATATATGTAACAGGATTAGCTGTGTCTAATCTAACTTCAAAACGATCATAGTTTGATGTAAAAACTGTGCTAGCAGTACCATATTTTGATACAAAAAGACCGTATCCGCTTGAGTCACCCTCTAAAAGAATTGAACCGTTTACGTCTAGTTTAGCAATAGGAGAACTAGTACCAATACCAACTCCCGTATTAGTTACTCGAATTTGTTCAACGCCATTTGCACCAAAAATAAGATTCGCAGATGCTTGAACAGTTAGTTGATTTGAACCAACGATACCATCATATGCAATAATGGTATTTGTTGTTGCACTATTATTACTAATGCGAATTACTCGTGAGAGTGAAGTGTTATTATCTGAAATGATATCAAATTTAACATTAGGGGTTGCAGTTCCCAATCCTAAATTTGTACCATTAAAAGTGAAAAAATTGTTGCTGGTAACATTTTTGGAACTATTCAAGAAAATAATTCCATTTGCCGTAGAACCTTCAAAATTTGAAGTTAATATCTTATTATATGTACCACTATTTACATCTAAAATATCCCAATATGTATTTGCTTCATTCCAACGAATTGATGCGTTTGCTGTTCTTGTTGGTCTATAAGCATTGAAATATGAGTTTAATGGTAAAGAAGCATTAGCAGAAAGTGTTAGTGTGTTTGTAGAATATACAATAGAACCTGTAACAACAAAATTACCACCAACTTGTACTGCACCTGTAGTTGAAACACTTCCAAAATTACCAATTCCAGTAACATTCAATGCACCAGTACTAACACTTGTATTTGCTTGTAGTATATCAGTATAAGTATTTCCAGTAACAGATAAAATACTAGTGTTAACACCTGTATTTGATTGTAAAAAATTGGTTATTGTACTTCCGCGAATTGTTGTACTTCCGCCAATTGTTGTATTGCCGCCAATTGATGTATTCCCGCCAATTGATGTATTCCCGCCAATTGTTGCATTGTTAGAAACAGACAAACTGGTATTTGCTGCAGTAGCATACAATGTACCTTGTACTGTTGCTTGACCTGCAGCAACCATACTGGTTTGTGTGTTGTTTAAATAAAGAATACCGCCTTGTGGTGCTGGACTAGATTGACCAACGGTCAAATTATTATTGATAATTGCAGAAGAACCTGTACCTTGAACTTGGAGTTGGCCTTGGATAACCGCATCACTGCCAACTTGCAGACTAGTAGGTCCACCATTTAGATATAGTGTACCCGAATCTTTGGTCCAGTTTGCTTTACCTATTGCATTTATTTCATTAGAGCCTGCATTTGTTGCAACAACCCAATCACCAAATGTATTTGCATAACCTAAAATGTTTACTGTATTAGCCATGTTAACCTTTATTTATTAATTGATGCAATAGGTTCTTAATATCCACCATATCACCTTTAAGATTATTTATTTCTGTTTTTACATCATTTATATCTTCTTTTTGTAATTTAATCATACGAAGTTTAGCATAATACTCATTTCTTTCGGTGTTGTCTGTTGGCTGTATGGCCATACTATGAATATCCCGAACGAAATTTGAGTCTTTAATTTTTACCAATTGCATGATTAGAATCCTGTACCTACTAGTGCTGGCAATGCAATAACACGTATGTCTGTTAAATATGGAACAGTCGTATTATCTGAAGTTGTCATTACAACCTTAATTGCAAATTGAATGAAAGAAGTAAATGTTTGACCTGCTGCGTTTGTGTAACTGATGGTATTATTTGCTTGATTGCTTGAGAACACACCAGGTGCTGTTTCATACTCATACAAATCAGTTCTAGAAGTCGAATATGTATTTTGATTAGAAATTGTAGTCATTAACTGCCAATTTCCAGATTCAAAAGTCGAAGTATCTAATGCACTTAGAATTTTATAATAGATATAAATGTTTGTTCCTGGTGGTCTATATGCAGTATAATAGACACGTAAGTCGCCAGAATCATTTCCTGGATTCAATACAACTTTCTTAGTGAAGTATTTTGCTGTAGCATTTCCACCTTTCGGTGAAGTTTCTCCTGCAATACTAATGATTGCTTGTGTATTATTTGCACCAGTTACAGTAACTGTAGGTGTTTTCAAATAACCAGAACCAGGAGTAATAATATAAGCAGATTTAATTGAACCATTTGCACTTGCAGTTATACCAATAGTTGCTTGATTGGTACCAATGTCAGGTGGAGATATTGATACATTTGAAGAAGTTAAGTTTGAATAACCATTGCCAGAATTGACAATAGAAATCAAATTATTACCCAATCCCATATTATTAATCATATACTGAATTGTATACAAAGTAACACCATCATCAGAAATAATAGGACTTACATTTGGATCATTAGACGATAAGTTGGCATACAAAGAAAAATTATTATTCAAATATTTGGAAAGTACACGAGTACCTCGACCATCACTCAAATATACGTCATCTGGTGTGGGACTACCAAATCTTCCTGGAGAAATTGAAGCCGCTGGAGTTTGTGTTTTGTTCGACAATGTTGATGTGTATGAATAATTAACTGATGTTCCAGATGGAACAAAATCTGTCGTTGTCACATTTAAAGCGTTGTAATTTTTACTTGCTGAGAAATTACCAAATACTTGTGATATACTATTTGCACTTTGTTTGTAACCAATATCTTGTGTTCCTAATTTTCTATATGGTAAATTAGGTAAAATAGAAAATTGAACAGAAGGATTTGTACTTGTATTAAATAAACACTTATTAATAACAAACATCAAATCTTGCGTTTGATCAGCGGTCCAAGTTATTCCGTTTTGTGATCTGAATAATGCACCAACATATGGCGCAGCACCGATTTGTGATGATTTGGTTGGAGTAGGATCAGTATAATTAACTTTCGAAGTGGATGTTAGTGCTGTTTGATTTTGTTGCCCATAAAATAAATTGTAATCAGAAGAAGAAGAATTAACAACAAAAGCATACAATACATTGGATTGTATATAAACAGGAGCATCAAAAATAAATTCTGTTCCTGTGTTTGGGTCTTGATAATGGGGAGTAGAAGATACTTTTACTTGATTTGGGTATAAAACTACCTTAGAGTAATCTAATGATGATCCATTAGGATAACCATTTAAGGTTGGAATAATTGATAATGTTACAGGAATATTTGATGTAGGCTTACTAACAAAAAATAATTTTACGGAATACAAAAATATTCCATTTGGATAATTGTCTTTTGATACAATGAAAGTTTGTGCAATTGGGTCTACATTTGCACCTCTATTCAATATATTGGTGTTCGCTGATACATTTGAAGAAGTACCAACTGTTTGTGTTGATTTTAAATTGACTTGGGTGAAGATTGAAGAAGATGAATCGTGACTTGGGCCAAAATTATTTTGAGCTTTTGTTCCAAGTCCTGATGCAATAAAAGTTGCTTCTGCGAAAGATGTTGCTGAAGTCGGGTCAATTGAAACGAGTCTATTATCAACACGAAATACTCTACTACCAGTTTGAAACATTGAAGGTGGAACATTAAAAACAGCAACATAATTTCCTGATTCATCAGTCGTAGGTTTAGCTAAAGCTACATTAGTTTGAACCACCTGGTCAATTTTACTATAAACTCCACTTATTGAATAATGTGAGGAAATATCACCCAATGCAACAGAACTTGCACCAAAAGACAGATTAACTGGTGAAGATAGTGTTGCTATCTTTGTTATATTATCATATGCGGTGATTGTTGACGTATATGAACTAGGTGAACCAGGATTAATACTTGTAATTATTTTTGCTTGTGCCATTAATTTTTCCTAAAATTTATTTTTCAATTATAATATTTATGTGATTGAATTACCTGTAGGAGTAGTATTTTCCATATGGTCTATACTCGTAAATTGAGAAGTTCCGTCAAAATTTCGTGTATCATATTGATTACCAATATCTGCATCATCTATATTAAATTGAGGTAATATTGGCCCCACTGGAGCAGAACATACACCACTAATATTATCACAACCATCATCAGAAGCAACAAATCCACGGGAACTATGGCCGCCGGTGACACTCACACTGCCACCTCCACCTGAGGTGCCAGACGTGCGGGTAATGGTTGGCGGAGTGTATGTTGCAGATACAGGTATAGAATAATTAAATTGAGATATGAAATTAATTGTTGAACCAACATAGAAACCTACAGAACTACTTGCAGCAGAAACATTTGATGCTATTGATGGATCTAATTTAACTTGTGTTGCACCTTGAGACCAACTACCACCACCTGGCATATAAATTTGTGTGCCTGAGTTTGTAGTATAAACAGATGGTGTAGTAGATGTAAAAGTTTCATAATTAGAAGGATTTATAATCTTCATAGCAAATGCAGAAGTTGTTCCTGAACTTGTTGCAACCCACCCAATGTTTGTTAATCCTCCTGGTGCAGTATACGTAAATGTCGAAACCTGACTTGGATTATTTACTGCTGTTGTACCAATCGATACTCCATTAGCATAAATTGTTGCACTACCTGAGCAACCAACAGATATTGTATAGGTGTTTCCTGCATTTAAAAATACTGGAAAAGTTGCTGTGTAATTACCACTATTAACTGCATCACCCCAAACACCATAAGTATTTAAAAAGTCTGAGTAACCACTTATGACTGGTGTACCATAAATTTGAGTGGTCACATTAGCGTTTAGTGTATTTGAATAACCTCCACCAACACCACTAATTATACCTTGTTGATTTAATGAAACAATAGCTGAAGCATTAACTGTACCTGTTGCAGTTTGTGAACCTACAATATATGCTCCAGTTGTGTCAAATTTACCATTTTGTAATTGTACTGAACCAACTAAATTTGGAACACCAAGAACTTCAGCACAATAAATTCTAACTTTTGTGCCAGATGCATATATTAAAGCAGATATTACACGAGCAATTGGATAGAAGGTATTTGAACCAGACAAATAGTAACCAACAACATCATCTTCTTCAAATGTACCAGTAACATTTGTCAACTCAATTGTGTTTGGTTGTGACATATATTGTGATACATCAACACCATCAAAGAATGTTGAAACATTTGAGTTTACCAACAATCCTTTAGCACGAATGATAATTCTTTGTGGTCTAATGTAAGGCAATATGCTAATATTTGTCAAATAACCATTAACATTTCCTAAAAATGATGATACTGGACTATATGAAGAAGTTACTGTATTGTTGAGTGTACTTGAATAAGTTCCTGTTGTTGTTTGGTTATATGTTGTTGGTGTTTGGCCAGTGGATATTGTTGTAGAACTTGAACTTCCTGGAATCGTAGCAATTCTTCCTGGAATTTCTTGATAAGAACCTGCATTCAAATAATTCAAACCAAAAGATTGTTGATTTATTTGTTGTGTTGGGTCAGTATTCAATACCGCTGGTGATATATTGTTGTCAACCCAATTGTCCATTGGTGGATTCATTTGCAGAGTACCTTGTTGCACAACAACAGAAAACGGATTAACTGAAATAGTATTACTAGCATATGGTTGAAGTGCTGCAATTTCTACTGTATATGGCAATGTAAAAATGTTCGTATGAGCTGCATTGATACTGTTAATTCTATAAGTATTTGTATTTGCTACTGTTCCTAAAGAATTAACCACAATTGGATTTTGCAACTGGAAATTGTTCACAATTTGTGCTGCACTCAATTGATTTTTTGTTGTATTAATGTTTGCATAGAAATCTAGATTATTTGTATCTGCTGTTGCATATGTTGAAAAGTTATCAACTAAGATACCATTTTTAAATCTATTCAAACCAACACTGTCTGGAACCTGTAATGCATTTGCATTTTGTTCTAAAATACTTAATGATGTGTAATATTCCAAATTACTAATTCTAGACTCCAAAGTTGTTATGTCTTGTTTTGCCCAACGTTTATTGAGAACTTTATTAACTGACAGATTTGGAATTGTACCTGCTGGTGCTTCTCCTCCAACATAAGAGGTGTATGCGTCATGCAATAGATTTGCAATTACGAGAGAACCTGATGGTTCAACAGGCAATATAGGGCTTACTGCTGGATTACCTTGTACAATAATGAAATTTCTATCTTTTGTTAAAACTAGTTTATCTTTTCTTGCTAAGTAATACTTGTAAGTTCCTAAGAAATTTGTTAAATTTGTTGGTAATAAAATACCAATATCATTTGTTGATGTTTGTGTAGTTGAATATTCCCAAACATAAGCAGTTTGTCCATTCACCCGGCAAGGCCTAAAATCAATACAATCTGATAGTCTATAGAATATACCATCTTTAGCTGTATATGTTGGAATTTGTGGATACAATTCAGGTGAGGTTGTAACACCACCATATGTTGAACCTGCTGTGTTGTATGATTGAATACTAAAATAACCATCACCAGATGCATCTTGTGTGTGTCTATAGTAATCAAAAACAACAATAATATTACCAATAGGCAAAGGTGCACCAGAAATTAATGAAATCGAAGCATGGTCATAATAACTATCACGTTGACCATCATCAAAAGAAAAATAATTAGTAATATCTTTATAACGAGTTAGTGATGTTCCAGCTGTTGGATTTACTTTTGAAGTGGTATCATAAATTTTACTAATCTTCTTAACGTCATTAACATATAAAGACACTTTTGAGGTTGCAGAAATACCAGTTCTTGCAATTAGAATTTGACCTTTTGCTAAATCTTGATATGCACTTGTTCCAGCAATTGAAACCAAAGAACCAGCAATATTTGTATTACCTGTAATTAGATATTTAGATTTCAAAACAAAAGATGAAGAATCACCACTAGTTGCAGAAACTTGAGCAATGATTGTGACAGTCTTATTGTTATATGTGTTAGATGATATTGTTGCAGTTATTTTATCAGTCGAAATACTGATTGTATTTCCTGAACCAGCACCACCACTAAAATCTAAAACATTTCCTGTAGCCGTGTCAATAATAATAAATGACTGCAACGCCGCAGAACCAGATAATGTACCAGAACCGGTAAATCTTAATGGACTGCTACTACCATAACTTGATGTGGATGTTAATTGTAATGTGTTACTTGAAAAAGTTTTAGAACGATAAACTCTTTGTGTCGAATAAGATGTTGAGTTTAATTGAGCAACATAAGGATAACCAATTTGGAAAATTAATTCTGGAGTACCAGCAGCATTAAGTAATGTAACATTATTTGGTAATCCATTGTATTTGCCTAAAGCCGAATTTATATTAACGTTTGCAGTTAATCCATATGTTGCATTTTTTTGTACAATAGAATTAACATTTGTGTTCTTAAACAATAATGTAAATGTCGTAGTAGATGATGCAGTAACTTGTGTATTCGAATCAACTGTAAATGTTTTTGTTGCACCATTATAACCTACAACAGTCTTTGTATCATAAACACCACCAGAATTGATTAGAATAGGAACATTCAAGTAAGCATTGTTTGCTGTAGAAAACGCACCAGTTGGATCATATGCGGTAAAAGATGATGGTGTTGATGTACCTGTAACATTACTTGTTAGTGTGTTTGAAGTAATGTCAGAGATATAAGCGTTATAGATATAGTTTTTTGTGATTGAACCTGTACCAGAAACGTAACTAAAATTACGCATGAATGCAGTACCAACCAATGTTGATGTATATCCTATTTGTCCTGCTGTGTTGATACTTGCAGCAGGAACACAATGCAAATCAACTTGAGGCATTGTACCAATATCAAAAACACCATTTGCAGTGTCCACAACATAATAATTTCCATAATCAATGAAAACTGGATTATTACTGATATTTGCAGTAGTTTGTGCTCTGTTGTTTGTTAATTTTAATGCTGATTGATTCTCAATTCTATAACCGTGAACATAAGCAATACCTTTACCAACACTTAAATCGTATACTGTATTTGATACTGTGTTTGCTGATGGTGTTAGTTTAAAATCTTCAACAACATAATCGCCATTTGTTTCATAATCACGTTTAGCAAAATAATCATCAAGCTGAGAATATGATGTACTAGAAACTTGTTTAATAATAACACCATTATTGATACGAATCAACTCAATAAAATTGCTATCATTACCTGTAGCTAATGGTAAAGTAACTAGTGTTAATGTAACCACATAACGATCTGCACCTGGTGCTTGATAATTTGATGCTCCAATTGCAGGGTCAAGCAATGAAGGATCACTTACATAGTCATAAATTGTTTCATTGATTTGCAAACCAATACGATATGTTGGAGTATTATCGTACTTATCTAAAACTATTGTTTGTGGATCAACTTGTACAAAATTACCAATTGAATATGGTATCTGTGTAGTGTTGGATATTGAATAACCATTTACAACATAGAAAATACCACTAGAAATGGATGCAACTGAAGATAAACCAGTAGATGGAGAAATTGCAGTAGACGTTGCAACAGATGCATAATAAGTTGCACCAGTTGAAGTTTGAATTTGTAAACCGTCTGTAAATTTTTGGCCAGAAAGATATGTGACAATTAGTGTGGGTGGATCACCAGCAGTTGTTGTTTCAACTGTCTTGATAACTCTTGCTGAGATTGTTCCTGAAGCATCTTGAATGATTTGATTTAAGAAGTTTAAAGCAGTTACAGCTGCTCCGTTGAATGTTGTATTCAACTTAATGTAATAACAACCTTGATTTATAGTTACTTGACCACCTGAGATTGGAGTATTTTGTGTGTAAATTGCACTTGCAAAATTAGAAATTTGATTCTGCAATATGGTCTGTGATTGTGTCAATTCACGAGCTTGTACCGCTGCACCCGGTTTGAAAAGAATTCTATGAAAGTTTTTAGATGGGTCGAAATCATCAAAGTAAGGACCTACATTAAAATTTAGTGCCATTTTTTTCCTTTAGTAACCTAATACGAATCTAAGTTGTTCAATACCGTCTGAACTTCTTTGAACGCCTGCTCTGTTTTCTATATATGTTATATAACCTGAATATGGTATTATATTTGATTGTGTGTTAGTAAATACTGCTCTAGATGCCAAAGAAGTAGAACCAGTAATCAATTGTCCAACAAGCACAGTTCCTGTAGTATTTATCAGCTGTAAAACGTTTGTTGAAGTATTAAAATTCAATACTGTACCTGAAAATACTCTATTGTTTTTACCATCATTTTGATAAACAATTTCGTCTGGAATGTATACATTGCCTGCACCAGATGATAATGTTAGTTGTGTTGATGTGTTGTAAATTGAACCATTAGCTAAAACCGCACCACCGGAAGCACCATACATTTGTGGTTGAACTAAAAGACCAATTTGTCTATAAACAACACCGTCTGTTGGAATAATACCATTTTCAGTTCCATTGAATTCAACTTCATACATAATATTACTGCAACCCAATTCTGAAATTGGATCGTATGCATGGCCGCCAACAGGAGAAACTGGCGCTATTGCTGTTGCTCCTGAACCATAAGGTGATATTGTTCCAATTGATGATGAGACTGTTGCTTTAATTTCAACATTTGCATAAGTGTAATTTTTACCTGCATAACCAGATTTCACCACAACATCTTTAATAACTCCATTTACAATTTGTGATGGTGTTATGTTTGCAACTAAACCTGTACCATCACCTGTAATCGTAACTGTAATGAAACTGTTTGTTGCATCATAACCTGAACCACCGTTTGTTATATTGATAACCTCAACGTCTCCGTAACCTGCTGTTGTAAGATATGGTTGTGGCGTCTTAGTACTTACAGGAACAGGCATCCAATTACTATCCATGAATCTCTTTTTACTACCTGCATCAATGCTGTACATATACTTCCATTTGTAGTAATCTGTGCCTTGATAAATGTTATTTGTTCCGTAAGAACCTGGTTGGAAATAAGGTTCTTCTGTAGAAATACCACCATTGTTATTTGCTAAACATTTGAAAACTTGATCATATCTGTTCTTGACATAAAAATTATTAATCAAAAAACCATTAGCATCTTTTGCAAATAAATCTACATCATCACTATAAGCAAAATAGTTTGTATTGTTTGCCCAGTTGATTCTCTGAATAACAGGACTGATATTGCCTGTTGTCAACTGTTTAAGTGCAAACATATTCTTAAACACACTTCTCAAATATTTTTGATCATTTGTTGGTTGTGTTGGAATTTCAGTAACGCCGTCAGATGCATATGGCCAAGGATCTTCTTTACCTAAGAATGCATATGTTGAAGTAAAGTTTGCACCTTGTACGGTTGCAACTGGTGCATAATAATCCAAATTAATTTGGGTTACTTTTGCATTGTTTGTCAGTGTGTTTAAATTTAAATATGTGGTCATGGTCTATTTATCTCTTAATTACCAACTCTGATTAATCCCCAATTTAATACAACTGCATCTGGATGACTTGATCCACCACCCGAATCCGCATTATACAATGTTATATTAAAACTACCAACAGCAACTTTACTAACAGAAACAATATATGGATTTGGAGTAGTTACTGAATTTTGTATAGCAACAAAAGGTATATCATTAACGTGCAATACCGAACTGTTATTGACTGTAAATGTTACGTATCCTTGACCTGCAAGTGCTGCATTATGCATCGTAATCTGACCAGACATTCCGTTTGCAGTAACTGCTGTAGATTTGCTAGTTAATTGTGTTACCATTGCATTTGCAGTTGCAGAACCATACACAAAAGTATTTGCAATAATTGTGTTTGCGTTTACTGTTCCTGTTGCATCATTAACATTAATCGTACTGCTGGATGTAATATTATTAGCAAAAGCGTACAACAAAGAACCATCAGCACGTCCATATGCTTGGCGCAATTGGTTTTGAATGAACAATTTACCTTGAGTCGTATCACTTAGAATAATTTTACCTAGTTGTACAACAGTGTTTGAGTTACCAGATATTGGTGCAACATTAGAAGCAATGCCTGGTGTTGTTGATAAGAAAAGAATATCTCCGTTTTTACCTAGTCCGGTTGTATTTAAATCTTCAACAATACCTTGAGAATAAGCAAAACCATATGCTCCGTTTGCAATTGCATTCTTAACAAAACCAGCAACTGTTGCGTTAGCTGAATTGGTTGCATCAGCCAAAGCAATATAAGGAATTTGATTAGCAGTAACACCAGGAACTAAACGAATAATTGAGTTAGAAGGTATTGTTGCGCCAGTGGAGTTGTAACCGCGGAAGAAAAGAACTTTCGAGATAGAAAGTCTATCATTAGCAACATCTGTATCCAAAATCAAAGATTGTGTATTACCATAATACCACAACTGAGCAACTTGTTGTGTTGGTGTTGTTGATTGTGTGGTCCAAAGAATTGAGTTTGATTGTGTTGTTATTGTGGTTATATTTGAAAAGAATACATTTCCTAATAGTGTATTCGCAGATAGTGTACCCAATACAACAAGATTTTTATTGAACGTTGCACTGTTTGATGTAAAATTATCAATAGAAGCTGATTGTCCTACATTATTAGCAATCAAATTACCTGTCAATATCAATGATTGTAATTGTATAATCGCAGTATTTTGAACTGATGTGTTTGCAAGATTGAATGCGGCTTGACTGAATACTGCGTTACTAGCAATCCAAGTATTTTGGGTGTTATCAACTCCTTGAATTGCAATAGTATTAGATGATGCGGTATTAGCTTGATTGAATGCTGATTGGGTAAAGGCTGAGTTACTAGCAATCCAAGTATTTTGTGTTAAATTTACACCAGTTAATGATATGGTGTTAGCAGATGCTGTATTTGCTTGTGCAAATGCCGCTTGACTAAAAACAGCATTAGATGCAATCCAAGTATTTTGTGTTAAATCTACACCTTGAATCGATATAGTGTTGGATGATGCGTTATTTGCTTGGGTAAAAGAAGCATTTGAATATGCAAAAGATGCAGCAGAAGTATTTTGTGAAGTACCATCTGTAAAGTATATTGGATGACCATTTGTCAATTTAATACCATCACCAGTGATGATAGCAACAATATTTTCTTTGTTGTAACCACCTGCAATAATTTTAATTTGTGTGTTTGTGGTCGTTGTTCCAATGATCAAATTACCACCATTTACTGATCCTGTTCCACCAACAGTTGAACCTTGAACGTAGAGATAACCATCAAGTGGACTTAATGCTGTACCTAAGTTATTGAATTCTAATCCCGGTTGAACATTCTTATTCGCAAAACCCAAATCTGTAAAATATGCAGCATCAGTACCACCAGACCCCACATTTGCAGTAATAACAATATCAGCAGTACCGCCATCATCAGTATTAACTAAATTTGTTTGTATATAAGAAGCACCACTCAAAGCAAACTGAGCAATTGTGTTTGGTAGTGTGTTTGGATTAACACCAACACTCAAAGTTTCGTTTGAATAAAGGCCTTGCGCTAAAGTGTGTGCAGTAAATTGGAATGTTTGTGCAGATGGTATATCAACACCAACAAACAACGTATTTGATGTATTTGCATTGATTCTTGTAAATGCAGGTAATTCAGAAATTTTAATTGAACTCATTTTTTATCCTATTAGAAGCGTTGCGCCTGTTTCTGTTATAATTGTATAACCATTTTCTGTTCCCAATTCTGCAAAATATTGTACACCAGCAGGTCCAAATATTTGAATACTTGATGCATTTGATGAAACCATACTTCTACTTACTGACATTAAACCATTTGCTCCGTTAGCCAGAGGCCCACTTAATATTAATGAAGTATATGGTGAACTAATCGTAGTTACAGTCTGTGCAGAACCATTAACTGAAACTCTATCACCAACTCTTATGGTATCTATAATTGGATATGCAGTGTTACTATAAACTCCACCATTTACAATGTTATAACTATATGTTAATGAATTTATATTTATTACTTGATTATTTCCATTTGTAGCAGAAACCACAGCAACGTTAGCAAAATATGTCCAAACATTATCTTGCAGTGTTACAGTATTTGCTGCTCCGTTTACCGCAACAACCAAAGATGTTACTATATCTGTTGATCTTGTTCCGTATGCAAAACTCAATATTGAAGAATTAGCAAAGAATACATTTGCAATATTTGCTCCGTACAAACTACTGAATTTGACAATATTGTTACTTGGATTTGTTGCTGATCCTCCAACAATAGTTGCGGTTACTGCTGCACCATCATAGTAACCTAGTGTGTGTGCATTTGCTACTGCATCTTTAGCAATGAAATTCATTTTATTATTTGAACTCATTGCAATACGACCAATAGCTTGTAAACCTGCTGGATGCAATAGATTTAATAAAACACTTCTGTATTTTTCAATTTCTTTTGAAAGTGTCAACTGATATGTATAGTTGTTATATTGAGTATCTTGCAATACATCAAAAGAACTTGGTTGACCACTTGTGTCTAAGTATTGACCATTACCAATAACTAGACCATTTAAGAATGTTGCACTAGCTTTAGCATAACCATCACCATAAGTCATAATTCCATTTGCAGCATCAAATCTAGTATCGGGACCATAATTAATAAATGTTGTGTTTTTATTGGTTGTGTAACCACCAACTAAAGATAATGCTGATCCTGAAGAATCAATTTTCAATGGCAGAGAAGCAGATGGCTTAGAAGTATAGTTATAAACTCTTAATTGGTATATACTACTATTTGATTGAGAGCTTGGTTGTAGAGAAATAATTGAATCAACATAAGCAATATATGATGCTGCGTTTATACTACTTCCTTGATAAATTGTGTCACCTCTATTGGGTAGAGAATATACAATAACATTCGATACAATTAAATCTTGTACTTTTAAAGAAATATTTGGTGCAGAAATATAATCTTGGCCATTATCTAAGATATTAAATGATGTTATTGCACCAACTCTATCACCCGATGCACTCAAAATGGCACCTTTTCCTAAAATTCCAAGAACTACTAATGATGCGGTACTTTTATAAAATGAATTAGAAACTAAAGTTGTTGATGCATTTGTTGTTAGTAATAGTGAATTTGCATTTGTAACTGAACTGACTGTACCGATTATAATATTTTTATTTGTAACTAGAGTTGAACCACTACTTACTTGTGTTAAAAATGTTGTCCCGGTTCCTGTAACTACATTACTACTATTACTTGTTGTAATAGTTCCGGTGGCCACATTTGCAACAACCACGGTTGGTAATGAGTATTGATAACCCATACCACCTAAAGTCATTCTATTTGTATTGTTGGCAACATAACCTACTGAAAGTATAGAACCACCCGAATCAACTGAAGTGACGTTTGCAAAAGCGCCGTAACCGGATCCACCAATAATTGCAATTTTATCATTATTTGCATATCCTGAACCAGGATTAATAATTTGTATTGGTGCAAGTATACCTAAGTTAGCAAGATTTGTTTGAGAGTAAAGGTCAGTAGTATATTGAGATGAAGCTTGCACCACTGGCAAACTAGTTAATCCTCCGCCACCGTTCTGTATAATAACAGAACTAATTGGATATGCCGTAAAGCTGGTGAAAGTAAATGCATTTGCTAATGATGTGTTTGCGTTTGCTGATAAATTATTTGCAAATTGATATGCTTGCTGTGTATAAAGACCATTAGGTCCTAATGTGTTTGCTCCGCTACTGCCTGCAATATTTCCAATATAATGGTCTATTTTATACTGAATACTATCAACCGGAATATTTGTTACAAGTGATATACTATTTGGTGTATTATCTAAAGTACCTACTGTGATTATTGAACCACCACCAGAACTGATGTAAGTATTAGCACTACCAATTGAATTGTTTACACTAGGTGCAGTAGTATACCCATAACCTTTGGCAACAACATCAACATTTTTTATACCACCAGAAGTTACTGAACCAACTTGAACTGTTGCTCCAATTGGATTTGGTGTATTAGGATTTAAACCTCCGTACACTACAACTGGGTCATAAATATCACTTATAGTATTTGCAATATAATTTGTACCCCTATTTAATGGATCAATTATCACTTGACTAATTTGACCCACAATGAGTGCAGTTAATGTCTCAGCACCAATGGTTCCCACCGGAACAATAGAACCATTTAAAAAATATACAAGTTGGTTATTTGAATCAACTACAGTAACGGTTTCACCCGATTGAAACAAACGTTCAATATTTGAAATGAAAACTTCTGTTTTTAATCCATCAAATATTGCAGTTTCAACTGTAGCAATAGACTTTGATATGTTTCCAAACAAACGTAAATTTTTGATGTTTAAGAAATTTGGATCACTTGTTGCCAATTTCAAACTTCTAGGCACATACCATTTACCAGCAGATGCTTTTAGTACTGCATCTTTAGTGTAAAAAATTTCTACATCTGAATTATAAAGTACACGGAATAAAAATTTATATGATGCAGGTGTGCCTTTAGATTGATAAAGTTGTTTAGCTAATTTGATAGTTTTTGATTTGTCTGCCAGTATATCTTGTGGAAAATATGACATGAAATCATTAACGAAATATTGGAGAAATTGAGATGTGGTTGTATCCACATCCATGTAATTCAATAAGTTTTTCGTGAAATCTAATGTGTTACCTTGTTGCTCCATCCATTGATAATATGCCTGTAAGAATAGTACAAAATTGGCATAGTTTGGGTCCTCACTAATAAAATTAGGGAGTTCATATGGAACAAGTAAAGAGGTTTTTTGATTACTCTGTATCATTTACTTAACTCTTATTTGTAGACACAGAGACAACTACAGCAGCATTATCATACGGATCGATTGTTATTATTCTATTTAATGTTGATGATATGATAGTTGTTGTTGGTTTAACAGATATTGTTAATTGACCTAATGGATTATTAATTGAAACTGGACTTAGATTTGTAAGAACAACAATTCCGTTTGTGTAGTCAATTGTTCCAACATTTGCTGAAACTATAATTTTACCTTTTACTGAATCATTATAATAACTTCTAATTGTTCCATATTGACCTTGCAAGTTTACAACCACACCAGCACCTTGGCCTGTAGTATCTCCAAATCCTGGATTGATAGTTGCTATCGCATTTGTATAACCCACACCAGCATTTGTTACTGTTACTGAAGATAAACTACCGTTTACGATATTTGCTATTGCTGTTGCACCCAAACCATCACCTGTGATAGTTACTGTTGGTGTTGATGTATAATTATAACCTGGATTTAGAACGGAAATAGAACCAACACCAGCAACAGCTGTTGGCACCTCTTCAAGGTATACTCCACTCAATTGTGTGTTAACATTTGTAGGATTAACAATGTTAATACTTGGTGAACTTGATAGTGTGGAAGAATAAACTCCACGTTGTAACGGACTATTATAGTAAAGGTTATATGTTGTTGGTGTACCTAAATTTGGATAAAACTTTTTCTGAACATTTAATGTGAAATCTGAACCCATAATAGATTTGTCAAAAGAATTTATAGCAGACAACAAAGCATAAGAGTTGAATGTTGAATTGAATGTGTTCAAATAATTTGAAGCATAGTTATAAATTGAACTTTGTACTCCACTTTGTAATGCACCTGGTGTCAGTGTTGTTTGTGCTGGGTCATACACCACAGATGCATTTACTTGAATATAAGTGTAATCTGGATCAACAATGATTGGTTCAACAGTTAATACACCAATTGGTTTTATTACATTATTAATCAAAAGATTTTTTTGTGTTAGGGTTAGATCATAAGAACCTTTTGGTTTCAATGAAATGAAAACTTGACCATACACCGGCGGAACATTTTGTTCTCCACCCCAAACAGAAACTGCATCAAATTGAAAACCTAAACTATTTTGTTGTAATGCTGTGATGTAGTCATTCTTATTAACTGCACGACCTTGAGCAGCAAAAGCTTTTGGTGCTTGGAACTTAATAGAATCAATTGCTTCTTTATCTGTACCATTGGATGCTCTTTGATATGGTGCTAAAGTATAAGAACCATAATTACCGATGTTATCCATTAGTGTAAAGTTGTTAGCAAGACCACCAGCAGAACCAGAAGTAGAAAGATAACTCACCTTGACAATATTTCCATCAGCTAATTTTTTACCTAAAATACCATCACCAAAATATATTTGATAGTTTCCGTTTACTGCTTCTTGTACAAAATAAACTGCATCAGTAGGACCTAATGACAAGTAATCTGTTGTACTATTAAATATTTGATAAGAACTGTTTGAAGAAGATTGTTGAACTAATACTTTTAATGTTGAAACGTCAATGTTCTGATCTGGTATTTCAAAAATATATTTTGGATTAGTTACTGAGTTAACTGTGAAATTATAACTAGAAAGTGTACCTTGTTTTAATTGAACACCATTGAATGTTGCTGTGTTATTAATGACCGGTGCAGTCAGACTTGTGGTTGTAACATAATTGTAATTAGTGCCATTGATTGCCTCTGACATAAAATTTGTATACTGGGGCAAAGTAAATAGTGTTGTGGTCACACCATTAAATGCTAAATTTATTTGGCCAACAGCACCCATCGCTGATTGTGGAACGTAGTTCATCAATTTTGCATGTGAAACTACAGAAGAACGTTGTAATGCAGAGTCCAAAAACATCTCATTTGCAACCATATTCAAATAGAATGCATTGTATTGTGTATTGTAGGCAAGAACATCCAGCAAGGTCGACAGAGCTGAACCTGAAAAATTATAGTCTTTAAATGTACTTTGTGATTGTAAGTAGTTTGTAAAGTTTTGTTTAATGTCATTAAAATCTAAACTAGCTACTTGAATATTTGTATTTGATGCCATTATCTGGACCTTTGCAATATTAGGTTGACTGCTGTTGGTGTTGTACTATTACCTATGTAAAACTCCAAATTAACAGAGAAAGAATTTCTGTCCGGATTCACAAAAACAGTTATTGAATTTATTTGTACTCTAGGTTCAAAGTTGTTTATTACTTTTCGTATCTCGGTTTCTAAAATATTTGCAGTTAAATCTGTTACTGGTTCAAACAATAGTGCATCTACGTTTGAACCTAAATTTGGTTGAAATGGTCTTTCATAAAAATTAGTCAGTAACAAATTTCTTACAGAAGCAATGACCGCCTGAGTATCATAACGCATAGCCACATCACCCGTACCTGGAAGACGATTGAATGTTAAATCTAAATCTGAATAAAGCTTTAATGTATTTGCCATGTTCTATTTATTGCTTATTGTGGACCGGATGTTAAAGAACCACCACTCATAACACCACCATGTACGTGTTTATCGAGACTAATTCCACCACCAACAACATCACCAGAAGCTGTTATTGATCCTGATACATTAATATTTCCATTAAAATTGAATGCACTTGCAGTTGCAGTTACTTGTCCTGATACTGTTGAATTGATATTTCCATCAACTTTTTCAACAACATTACCTTTTACATATAAGTTTGCATTTCCATTAACCGTTATATTACAATCACCAATCACGTTAACATAATTGGTTCCTGCAATAATTTCATAGTTATCTGACACAATTCTAGTTACTTTTGTACCATCTGGTTGTATTTCTGTATATGTTCCAGTTCTGTGTGCTATATGTATTCTTTCTGAACCATTGGTGTCATCAAACTCCATAACGTGACCCGATTCAGTTTCCATTACTTGATTGTATGGTGGCTTCGTATTGTATGATGGTTTTGGCTGTGACCAACTACTACCAGCTGCTGTTGGTATGTTACTTACTGCGGCCGAAGTTTCTCTTCCTATGATTGTGGTATCAATCTTTTCATTTCTGTATAGTCTACTTGTTGTTGGTTCATCTAATTGATTTGGATATAAACTTGGAGACGATCCAAACGGTGCAGGAGAAGAACTTAAAACACTTGCATTTCTCTGGTCATAAAACCCACTTGATTGTTTGGGTGCTTCTATAGGAATACCAGGTAAAAGACCAATGATACAAGGAAATTGGCCAGATTCTGAATCTAAAAAGAAACCAAAAACATAATCACCTTCTCTTGGTGTTTTGTTTATTTGTGTTGTATTAGTTGAAATACTAGGCATAGCCCACGGTAAATCTTTTGATGGTATCAACTGTAAGTTTTCTGTGTGCCATCCGAATATACGAACTTGGCAACGTCCAAGATTCAATGGGTCTAATCTATTTTCAACAACGCCAGTCCACCAAATAAAGCCATTTAGACCTGCAAAGTTATTAGTTTCTTTAGACATTGGGTAATATTCCTTTCACTGAATCATTCCATAATTTACCACTATTTTTGGCTTGTGTATATGGATTTATTGTGCTTTCTTTTGCAAGCTCAAGTACAGTTTTATATTCTTGCAAAGTTAATATGTGTCTTGTTGCAGTTATTAAATAGTTACCTGAATAGAAAGAGTCTGGTTCTTTTTCTGTTGCATCTTTAGACAATAAATTAAATTTAATCACACGACCAACAGTAAGATTGGTATCACCTGGAACAGATATCTTAACTCTTGTGTAAGTTGATAATGGTATTTGTGCTGTACGATATGGAACGTAAGTCTCTGCAAAAATATCATGAGCAACTGAACCTGGATTTGATTTTACATATTTAGAATCTGTTTCATTGAAGTTTGATAATATGAGTTTCAATGAAGCTTTATTTGTTTCATTTAGTCTATCACCAAATCTATTTTTTAAATCATTTGTTATGAGATAATCATTCAACATCTGTGATTGATTTGCATATGAAGGATAATCAAAATTTGTAACTCTGAATCTTCTTAGCAATGGATCAATAGAAATTAACTGGTTGGTAAATACACCATCGTTTATTGCACCTAAGCTATCATAAGAGTCCATGATCTCATATGTAATTGCATTCTTTAACTTCATATTCGTATCAAATTTATCTTTATTCAAGTTCTTTGGACTAAAAGTGTACTCATCATAAACCGGAGTAGTATAAAGTGATTGTAATGATTTGAAGTTAAAACCAAATTTGTTTTCATACAATAACATATCAGCACCTAGATTATTTGAGGGTCTAGCATATGATGATAACCAATTGATTGCATCAAAGGGTTTTAAATTTGGAACTACAAAATCATATATTCCATATGTACTTTCTATGTTAAACGATTTGAGCTTGTTGTTTGGAACTTTTAAATGTGTTTGTAATATATCTTTTATCATAAAGGAAATATCTTTTCCTTTATAAGACTTACTTACCTTGTACTGTTCAGACAATAACAACTCTTCAGAACAAAAATAAAGAGAATATGATTCAGTATTTCCATCATTTATTGGTTTTCTTTTTGCGACTTTGAATACTCTAAAGATTTTATCTATTAAATATAAATCGTTTTCAGCTTTACCAAACGTTAGTCTTATGAATTCATTACCATTCATGTGTAGTTTTTCAATAAAACCAGTAGAGTCGGTAACCATCAAGTATCCTGATGATATGTTATTGAACAAATCTTCATTAAAAGACAGTTCAATCAATATGTTTTTAAAGTCAAATGTAGTAACCGACGTTATTAGTGTTAAATTTATTAACGAATAGTCATTAGGGTAAACTACACCGCCAGTTGACAGTTTATCTGAATCTGAATCTGCCATATTATTGAGCCATCAAAGATTTAAACTGTGCTTCAAACTGTGGTACATAAACTGAGTTGATTAAATTTATACTTCTCATAGATTCATTTTGCTGATTTTCATAATCATATATTGATTGAGTATACTTATTAATAACTTGTGTGATACTTCCACCCGATGAATTTTTTCCTGGTGGAAATGATTTGGTTGTTGTACCAGTGATCACATTTCCATATGTTACTTGGTCCAAATAAAATGTATTGGTGGTTGATGTTCCAGAAACTGAATCTGTTGTTGTAATAGTTTTAACGTAGTTTTTTACAGTTCCTTCTGTGTAAGCGGAAATTTGAGCATACGTTACTGTATTTGCCGATACGTTAAATGCATTTGCGGTTGCAGAAGTATACTTGTCAACCAAATAATCTCTAAACAAATTTGAATTCATTGGCCAATTCCATTGTGGATCAATGATTTGATTTGCAAATAAAACTAACCAATAACGATAAGAATCACCATAATACTTGTCTGCAATAATTTCTGGTGTATCGCCGTCTTGGATATCATATTGATAGAACAATGCAGGATTATTCAAAAGACTAGGAATAATCTCTGCACGAACCAATAAGTTTGTGAGTACAACATAGTTTCCAATATAATCTATACTTGCAATTTTTGGTATTGTTTGAAAATATTTCATTATCTTAAACCTGTTTTATCAGAAGGATTGTTGTAACCAGTTGACAATCTTGCTTTATCAACAACTTCAATTTCTTTAAATGAAAGTGTTAATGTTGTTTGTATTGGTGCACCATCACTATGTGCAGCCCAACCATTTGGTGCATAGTTAACATCAACATGTTCTAAAACACAATCTGCATATTTTGGAAGATATTTGTTTTCTATACCTTTAACCATAAAACTCACATTAAAAATTGCTGGCGGTATCAAGTACATACTTTGATTTGAAACTGTTTTACCAGATTGAAAACTTGGTGCAGAATAATATTTGAATTGATAGATGATATTATCAACTGTTTTTGCTTCTGCACGAGATTTGGGAGTAAAAGTAAATGATAACTGAAAACTTCTAAATTCCAAACCTTGATATATCATTTGCATTTGTGGATTTGTTGCATATCCCTGTGCATTTAAGATTGCTGCGGACAAACCATCCGAACCTCCGACTGCACTAGTGCCCGCTCTTATTGCTGCATCGATTGCTGCTGGGTCACTACCAACTGCATTGATTACACTGCTATCACTTTTTATTGCACCAGCTGCTGAACCGGCAACCGATGCAATTGTTTGTATACCTGTCAAAGTATCACCTAATGCACCACCAGGTCCTCTTAAATTAATTTGAGTGTAATCTGCACTGTAACTTGCAGTTAAAGTGTCTGGCATATATAAAGATATAACTGCTTTTAGGTCTGTTGTTTGTTTTGTAAGCAAGACATTTGTAATTTGTTCTGTTTCTTTTTGTATCCAACTACCTGCTGAAGCTGCTCCACTTGCAACAGCATCCGCGGCACCTTGGCCAAATTGACTTAATGTATCAATAGGACGTTGTATAAGATTTGAAACACCCGTAACAACTCCATTAACAGCTGTTGTTGCTACAGGAACTGCATTGTTGACAACTGCATTTGCGCCATTAACTATTCCATTACCAATGGCTTGAGCACCATTTGCTGCGATATTTGCTACACTTGGAGGAGTACCCGATACCGGAGTATATTTTTGGGGTATAATTTCTTTAATAGAAAATTGAACATAATGACTTTTTGATGCATCTGTTGATAAATCTTGTGGATAATTAGCAGTAGTTAAATTTTTACCACCAAATAAAGCAGCCAAAGGACCACTAAGTATTTGACCTGTTTTACCGGGTATAGATACACCGCCAATCGATGTTGGTATAGAAATTATTGCCATTTTATTCCAGAAAAAATATACATACTCTATTTATGGCCTATTCAGGAAAGTTTACTCCTAAAAATCCACACAAGTATGTGGGTGACCACACGAATATTATTTATCGCTCATCTTGGGAGTGTAAAGTAATGTCCTATTTAGATAAGACCGAAGGAATCATTTCTTGGGCATCTGAAGAATTGATTATACCTTATGTATCTCCGGTTGACGGAAGATACCATAGATACTTTCCTGATTTTTTGGTGAAGGTTAGAACAAAAGATGACAAACTGAGAACCATACTAATTGAAGTCAAACCACAAAAACAAACAAAAGAACCAGAAAAAAAGAAAAAAGTAACTAAACAATACATCAATGAGGTGGTTACTTGGGGTGTAAATCAAGCAAAATGGAAAGCTGCCCAAGAGTATTGTTTAGACCGTAACTGGGAATTTCAAATTTGGACTGAAAAAGAGTTGGGATTGTAAACTAAATAGTACATGGCAAAATCAAATACAACATCAAAATTAACTAGTTTAGCTGAAGAAAAAAAAGATAATGGTTATAAAACCATGTCTAGGGATGCTATTTCTTGGATGAATGAAAAAGTTCTAGAATTAAAACGACCAGATAAAATAGCTACATCAATTAGTCGTGAAAGTATGAGAAATACTTCTCTTGTTAGAATTGGAATGCTTTATTGTTTTTACTATGATCCAAAAACAAAAGATAGTTTAGATTACTGGGATAAGTTTCCTTTAGTTTTGGTGCTAGAAAAATACGATGATGGTTTTCTTGGTTTAAATTTGCATTATTTACCACCAAAATTTAGAATTGCCTTCTTAACAAAACTAATGAAGTTTGCACAACTAACAAAAGATGGTGACATTAACCGCATGAGAATATCATACGACATACTAAATGCAGCCAAACGTTATGCAGAGTTTAAACCTTGTATTAAAAGATATTTGAAGAATCACGCTAGGTCTAGAATATTAATGATTCAGCCAAACGAATGGGATATTGCCACTCTGTTACCTCTACAACAATTCAGAGGCGCAAGAGCAACTACAGTATGGAAAGATTCGTTGCAAGAATATAGAGAACATATGGCTCACTTTAACAAAGAAGAAGAATAACAATGCCAAGTATTACAAATTTCATATCATCTTTCAATAAAGATGTTGCACGACCAAAACATTTTGATGTTACTATACCTGCACCTGTTGCTTTGATTCCTTATTTGGCAACTGCTAGAAATTTGTCATTACGTTGTGAATCTGCTCAACTGCCAAGTAGAACATTTGCTTTAGCTGAACAAAAGTTTGGTGCAAATCCAGTTGAAAAACACGCCACACATTCAAATTACAATGAATCGGAAATGACATTTATTGTGTCTGGTGATATGAGTGAGAAGATTTTCTTTGATGCATGGATGGAATATATTAATCCAACAGTATCATTTGATTTCAACTACAAAGAAGATTATATTTCTACCTTGACAGTAAATCAATATGGTATGTCAAATGACCTAACATACTCATTAAATCTAATTGATGCTTTTCCAATCTCTGTCAATCAATTAGATTTGGATTGGTCCAACGATGGACACCATAAACTAACAGTTGTTTTTGCATACAGATACTGGCAAAACAATTCTATTCAACAACTTGGTTCAAGTCTACTGCAAGCAGGTATCTCCAATATTCTTGATACTTTTGGTGGACTTAACCCCGATCCACAACCAACTGATTCACCAGATTTTACAACAAGTATATATGGAGGAAAACCAAATACTAATGTAAATGTACCTGACGTAAATCCTCAGGCTAAACATTAATTGAAAAGGAAATATAACTATGGCTTTACCAAAAATTGACTCACCTGTCTATGAATTGACTTTACCACTTTCAAAAAAACATATTAGATTTCGTCCCTTTCTAGTAAAAGAACAACGCAATCTGATGATGGCGATGGAATCAGATGACAAAGAAACTGTTGAAAAGAACATCAAACAAGTTTTACATAACTGTACCTTGACAGAAGGTATTGATATTGAATCATTACCTATCATTGACATTGAATACTATTTCATTCAATTGAGAGCAAGATCAGTAGGTGAAATTGTAGAAAACAAATATCGTTGCGAGAACATTGTTAATGAAAATCCTTGTGGTAATTTGATGGAAGTTAAATTTAATCTACTTGATATTAAAATTACAAAGAATGATAGTATCAAAGATGAGATTCAATTGACAGATACAATTACAATCAAATTTAAATATCCCCAATTCTCAACATTGAATCATGTTAGAGAAGAAGAATCTGCAACAGATATTGCTTTTAGAATGATTGTTGAATCTGTAGAACACATTTTTGATGGTGAACAATTTTACTATGCAAACGAATGTTCAACAGAAGAAATTATGGAATTTATTGAATCATTGAATCAAGAACAGTTCTCAAAGATCGAAGAGTTCTTTGAGAATCTTCCAACTTTAAATAAGAAAATTGAAGTTGATTGTAAAAAATGTAACTTTCACCATGTCATTGATGTGGAGGGCCTTGAAAATTTTTTCGGGTGACGCTGCGGCATGATAATCTAAAAAATTATTATACCACAAACTTTGCTTTGATGCAGCATCACAAATATAGTTTAACTGAATTGGAGTCTATGTTACCTTGGGAAAGAGAGATTTATGTGTCTATGCTTTCCCAATATATTGAAGAAGAAAATGAAAAAATAAAACAAAGAAACGCAGAACGTAGATGACCGACAAAACCAACCCTACTCCAGAAGATGTTATTAATCCCAAATACACTCCTGGTCCCATTCCTCCTGGATTTACTGAAATAAATCTAGTTAGACCTGGCGTTGCAACGCAGGTTCGCTATGTTCATAGATCACAATTAGAATCTTGGTTGGAAAATGGTTGGAAAAAAGGCAAAGGTGACGGACCTGTTGCACCTCTAATTGAAAAAATAAAAGAAGAACAAAAACGTGTAAAAGAAACTAAAGTTCGTTCTACAAAACCTCAAAGTGAGGCTGCAGCATCAACACCTGAACCTGAAAAACAACCTGAATCTGCACCAGAGCCTGAACAAAAACCCGATAGAGAAAAAACTGCTCAAAGAGGTGAAAAGATAAAGAAAAAGTTTGTACCAAAAACATTAAGTAATATGTTTGGGAGTGCAAGACCAAAAAATAATGTAAACACAGGTTTGTATTCAGCTATTGCTGCTCCCAATAATCCAAAATTACGTTCAGGTGATGGTGCTGCAACTATTGCAACTAAAATTTATGCAGTAATGAAAAATGATTTGGACGTAAAAAAAGTAAGAACAGAAATAATCAAAAACTTTGAAACCGAAAAGTATGAAGGCGAAAAACGTAGACATAATGAGATTATTGCTGAAATAGAAAAGATAAAAAAATCTAAACCAAAAATGCCAGTTCGGGATTTAAAGACTGGTAGATTTAAAAAAGCAGAAGAGAAAGCACCATCTGCACCTGCACCCACAACTAAAGCTGCACCACCTAAAACTAAAGCACCAGAAGCCAAAGCTCCAGAAGCCAAAAAAGCACCAGAAGCCAAAAAAGCACCAGAACCTAAGAAAGCACCAGAAGCCAAAGCTCCAGAAGCCAAAAAAGCACCAGAAGCCAAAAAAGCACCAGAACCTAAGAAAGCACCAGAGGCTAAACCACCAGAGGCTAAACCACCAGAACCCAAGAAAGCACCTGAAGCTAAACCAAAAGAAACTGCAAAAAAAGAAGAAGCTGCACCACCAACACCAACAGCACCGACGGCAACAAAACCGCCGCCTGCTGTACCAAAAGGTGCAGCCACAGCCGCAAAGGTAGCTATAGGTGGAGCAAAAGGTGCTGTTGCAGCTGCATTACTTGCCGCAGGTTTCTCAAAGGCTGCACAAGCTAACATCATGGCGAATGTAGATGAAGAAAGTAAATTTAAACCAAGAAGTGAAGAACTTGAAAAATATTCAGCTAAAACTTTGTTTAAGATGTATGGACCTCCCGGTGTTGATGGTGGTCAACCAGCAGGCGGAAAAAATAAAGTTAGATTCCAATCAATTTCTGAAGCTCAAAGCCTTGTTGCAAAAGGACCTGAAGCGGTTGGTGATGTAATCTATGGTGGTAGAATGGGTAACTCTGAGCCAGGTGATGGATACAAATATAGGGGCCGTGGTTATATTCAATTGACAGGTAAAGATGCTTATAAAGCAATCGGAGATAAAATTGGTGTTGACTTACTCAAAAATCCAGATTTAGCTAATGATCCAGATGTAGCAGCAAAAATTGTTCCTGCTTTCTTTCAAATGAAATTGGGTAAAAATAAACCTTCAGAATTGGATGACATTGATAAAGTTAACAAAATTGTTGGTTCTGCAAGTGAAGAATCTAAAAATAAAAGAAAACAACTAGCATCACAATACATGAGTGAAGGTGATTCTGGTGGCGATCAGTTAAATAAATCATCTGTTGAAAATGCAGACCAAAAGAAAGCAATGCAGAAAGGTGGAACTACAATTGTTGATGCTTCGACAACTGTTAATGGTGCACCTGCAAGTAAGCCACAGAAAATTGAAGTACCAACAGATTCAGATAAACCAGCACATACAAAAAAATAAGAGAATAAAAAATGTCATATCAAAGATCACGAGCTATAAGACGTTCACCACTTGGTCGTTTAATAGTTAACCGAACTATATCGGGCCAAGGTTTTTTAGGTTCTGTTCGCTCTTCTATATCAGATAAAACTAAAGCTGGTCTGACAGGCATAGCAGAGAAGTTTGATCCTATGAATATAGGTAAAGCTGTTGGTGGTAGACTAGGTGCTTATGCTGTTGGTAAATTGACTGGACGATCTCAAGAAGATATGTCTTATTTTACTGGTGCACCATATAGTAGAGGTGATCAGAAATCTAAACCTGTTTCTGTACAAAAGAAGAACAATCCCTTATATACAAAAATTTCTGCATCAGATGCAAGACCATCCAAAAAAGGTGATGGTCTTGCTGATGTACTGTCTCGCATATTTAATTTGATGAGAAAAGAATCTGATGAAAATGTGAAAAAACACGAATTAGAAAAAAACTTTGAAAGACAAAAAGAAGATGATCGTGAAGAAAGACATAAAGAGTTAATAAAAGCTTTATCTGGTTTATCTGGCGGAACTGCCACAAAGGTTGAACCTGAAGGTAGTAAAGGTGGAATATTTGATTTTATCAAAAAAATGTTTGATTCTTTTTTGAATGATTTTAAAATCTTAAAAGATATTGTATTAAAGTATGGGCCAAATTTGATGAGGATTATAGGAACAGCAGCAGAGTTTGCCGCGGGGCCGTTAGCATTTCTTGCTGCTGTTGGTGCTATAGCATATTTGGCTAAGGCTATTCAAGAAAAACTGGAAGAAAGCACAGAAAAACAATTTGGTAAAGCTGGAGGAGAAAAAGCAGAAAAAGCATTAAAAGAAGTACATGAAGAGCGTAGAGGTACAGATGTTGAAAATGCATCACCCGAACAAGCAGAATCTGTACAAAAACAATTGAAAAGTGAAATTAAAGCAACTGATGAAATTAAAAAGAAACAAGATTTGATTCAATCTTATATGCAAGAAAAAGGCTACAAAAAGTATGCCAAAACTGCTTTGGGTTTAACTTATGGTTATGAATATGATGATAAGAATGGCAAACAAGCGCCAGAGTCATTGTTAAAAGAAGCTGATGATTATGCAGAAAAAGAAATGAAAAAACAAGAAGTAACTGCACCTAAAGCTGGTGCGACCGCTTCTAGCGTTCCATCACCGTCATCTACGCCCGCATCAGCAGCACCTTCAGCATCACCAGTTTCATCAGAACCTTCTTCAACATCACCTTCTACATCAACACCATCGGGAACATCTTCAGCAACACCTTCAGCTACATCATCGCCAGCAGGAGCACCTTCAGCAACACCAATGCCAGCTGCACCAAGTGTTACTGGACAAAATGTACAAGCAGCCATTTCAGAAAATAAAAATTTAGAAATGGATCAAAATGCAAGTCAAGGCCAAACGGTCGTGATTGACAAATCTAAAAATGTTGGTGGCGGAGGCGAACCAGGACCTGCCGTGACGATTGATAGCTCTGCACCTGTACGAATTGATGATCCAACATTGAAATACATCCAGGAAAGAAACCTGAGAAAGTTTTAACCAATAAAAAACCCCGCACTAGGCGGGGTTATAAATAAGTGTGTATCGCCGGACTACGACCCCCGCATACACTCTAATGCTATAAAGGAGCAATCAGCATGAATATTTATAAACCATACACATATCTTATTGGATGGACAAATCATAATAAATGGTATTATGGTGTTCGTTATTCAAAAAAATGTAATCCTTCTGATCTTTGGATAAAATATTTCACAAGTTCTAAAAAAGTAAAAGAATTTCGTGAATTGCATGGTGAACCAGATATAATTCAAATCAGAAAAACTTTCTTAGATGATAAATCAGCCAAATTATGGGAAGATAAAGTATTGCGAAGAATGAAGGTTCACATTGATGAAAAATTTATAAATGTACGAAAAGATACCTTTAAAGGAGTTATAGTCACCGAAGAAATGAGAAAAAAGAATGGTGATGCACATCGTGGCCAAATTCCTTGGAATAAAGGAATAAAAAGACCAGATATTTCAGAAAAAATGAAAAATATGAGAAGAAATAGAGAGGATTGGGGCACGACCAAAGGTCAAACTAACGAATATAGAAAAGAAAACGGCCTACCTCTAATAAAAGGTAGGCCGAAAGGTTCTAAAGATTTAAAGAAAAGAAAAACTTACACCAAATCAATCATCAGCTAACCGAGAAAAATAGGCTAAATCTGTATCATCTTCATCGCTGCTTGTTGCAGTAATATCAGGTTCAACTTCTTTTACTTTTGGTGCAGACTTCAATTGTTCAACTGTAGTCTTTGGTTTGATTGTCTCACCATTCAGACCAAGAACTTTATCCAAACGACCTTTCAGGTCATCATATGATTTAAATTCTTTGTCAGCAGTCAACTCTTTCAAAGAGTGTTCATTCTTCCAAATCTTTTCGAGTTTTTCATCATCCTTAGACAATGCAGATGGTGCTTCAAACTCAGACTTGTCATAGTTTTGGTAACCCTCAACTTTACGAATCTTCAGTTTGAAGTTTGCACCAGTCCATAGATCAAATGGATTGATTGCAGTTTCATCTTCAAAAGCAGGATTCATTGCTTCAGTAATCTTATCAAAGATTTTCTTACCAAACTTGAACAGTTTGATTTGTCCTTCATTCTCTGGATGTTTTGGATCAGAGATAATGTAGACGTTTGCAATATAGTTTAGTTTACGTTTTTGCTTACGTACAACTTCCTTGTTTGCTTCGATACCAGAATTCCACAATGTAGAATTGTGTTCACACACAGGACATTGCTGATTCTTAGTAGTCAGACAGTTATCAATCAGCCAACCACCAGGACCTTGAAATCCATGAGAAAACATCTTGACCCAAGGCAATGCATCATCGCCGTCTACTGCTGGTGCAGGAAGAAAGCGGAAAGTAGCCATGCCGTTACCGGCTTTATCTACTTCTGGTCGCCAAAATTTATCTGATTTTTCACCTGTGTCGGTACCAGCACTCATTGCTTCAACAGCTTTTGCCAGTTTTTCCATATTGCCCGAAGAGCGTTTAAGATTTGCGAAATCTACCATGATTTTTTCCTTTATATAACGGAGTGTAAAAAATATTAACGGAGTGTCCACTTATTCATAATATAATTCTATTTATACACGCAATAAAGCGTCTAAAATAGAGATAGTGCTCAATGCATCTTTGTGATGAATTGCGACACCACCTGCTTTCTTCCAATCATCGATAACAGATTGAGTATCATCAATGATTATGGAATCTGGTGTTGCATACTTGTACTTGTGTTTTTTACCAGGTACAAAGTTGCGAGGATATTTAATGTTTCGGATAGTAAGCCAAACATCTTTTTGATAAGAAATTTCCTTATGTGATTCTTCTCTTGCAGTAGACGAAAGAATCTCAACAGGAACACCACAAGTGTTTAAATGATCCAATAAAACCACCGCATCTGGCATATATTCGAGTGAAGAGAATTGTCTAGATTCAATAAAATCTTCAAAGAACATACCAAATTTTTTTCTCTTATCAGCTTCTGCTGGCTCAATCTTGTACAATTCTTTATAACGTTTTGTGAAGTCGGCAATTACACCGTCCATATCCAAATAAATCTTAGTAAACTTACTCATTACATTTCTTTCAAATAATCAATAACTAATCCAAAGTGTTTGTCAAACCTGTGGTCTGCATCAGCCACAATTGTAACATCAAAACCAGCATCTGTCAAGTTTTTGCTGAAGGTTTGATTATCTATTACCTCATCATACTTTGCAAAGAAATATTTGTGTCCTTCATGTGGAGCAAATACAGAATACTTTTCACAGATTTCTTCAGGCACACCATACTTCAATAGTGATGTTGCAGGATCAACCGAAGGATTGATGATAACAGCTTTCGCTTTATATAATTTAGCAAGTTTGGCTGCTGTCCAACCACCAAGTGATGTACCGACAAATACCAATTCAACATCTTGATTCAGGTGGTCGATGAGTATATTATCGATTTTATTGGTGAGATACGTCAAAGCTTCAACAGGGTCAACGTCAGCCTCAAAGCAATAGGCATTAAATCCTGCTTCTTTGAGAGCTTTTAGTTTGTTGCTGTTTGCACTTGAACCATAACCGTGGCAATATACAATTAACTTTTCCATATACACATTATATCACATTACAAATAACTTGTCAACCTACTTTTTAGGATGTCCCATCATAACTTTAGTATGCATTTCTCCACCAATCTTACGGTCATAATGCTCACCATTATCGTGAGGTTTAACTTCTTTATTCAATAACTCACCTGCTCTATTTGAGTGGATAACTGGGACGCCCATCTTTCTTTGTAGATGTTCTGCTGCACCTGATACTTCACCCCATGCACGTTTCTGTTCATGGTCCTCAATCTTAGTTTTCTTCCAATCTTCTTTACCTTGTTCACTACCATCAGTAGCAGAGGCAATCGATTTACGTCCGTGTTGTTTCTTGTATAGATTTACAGCAGTAATCTTACCATTACGCTTGGTTGCCTTGATTGCAGAATCTGTAATGTCTTTATGAATCGCATCAGATTCTTCTTTCGAACCAGACTTATGACCACCATAACCACCAATCTTAGGATGTGAATATGATTTTTGTATCATATCATGGATTTCTTGTCTGTGTTTTTCTCTATTAACCTCATGTTCAGGATTAATACCAATAGATAGAACTTTTTCAGTAATAAAAGATTTGAAGTTTTGCATGATAGTAAAAGTAGTTTTTACTTATTTATGCGTGTTCAGATATTGCCTCTTTGAGTATACTTTTAAACTTTACCTTATCGTACTGTACAAACGGTTTATACTTTTCAAGTTTCATTTTCCAATTTGGCCAAATGATATCTTCAGATATTTTTTTATCCCACATCGGAAAGAAATTCATTATGTCATTCAATATAATTAAAGTTTCAATACAAATATCATTCTGCATTGCACCGAGTAACAAATCAGGATGACCGCCAGATGGTACTTTTATCAAGTCATCAGGTTTATCGGCCTGTTCCAAGATACGTGCTATATCAGTTTCAAAACGATATGTTAAACTCTGATTAATCTTCTGCCACTTTTTATACACCTCTTCGCCATTTGGGCCAGTCATTTCACCCACCCATGATGAATCACCATAAACAAAGTTTGCAATGTAGAAGTTTTTAAGTTCTTCCATTGAATACTTGCGTGACAGTTTATAGAAACTATACTTGGACTTGTTTCTTAAAAAAGAATCTTGTGATACATTTGTTTTACCACCATACTTTATGAAATCATATGATGTAGAGGTAAAATGCAACTTCAAAGCTGAATATAGTTTATATGCTTCAAAACCTGTTGTTTCATTCATATTTAAATTGGCAGACTGCTAACTCTTTTAATAAGTGAAAGTGATTGTGCTTCTTCATGTATACGAGCCTTGAGTGATGAGGATATAAGTGTTGCTGCTACCTCGATCTCAAGTCCTGTTTCATTACAGTAATCTATAATAGCATCAATACAATTCACCCTATGCTCATTGGCAAGTTTAATTACATTTGTACTAAATTCAGATATTTCATCACGGGTTGGCATATAATCTCCAGGTTTTAATGCATAATCTTAACATAAAGATAATAGATTGTCAAGCATCATCTGTATAAAATATATGTTTACCAATCTTCACCAGTTTTCTATATTTCCATTTTGGATGTACATAGTCTGCATGATAGAATAACGCATTTGATTCTGCAAGTTCTTGGTGACTTACATTATTCTCAATCGCATCATGTGCAACAGTAAAACTTCTTTGCCACATAGGAAAGTTTGTTATGGTTTTATCTTCACCAACCCAACTGAATTGATATTTCTTACCTTTATGCTGATACACAATAGAACATATATCTTTTGGGTAACGTGGGTCATTTAACCGATTCAATACAACCTGAGATACTGCACGTTTACCTTCATCAGATTCAATACCTGCTTCGTGGTAAATGTTTCTCGCCATGCATAGTACGTCATCATTCAATTGTGGTACTTGCTTGTGGTGAATTGTAGGCCATAAAATAAAAAGTGAAAGAAATACTATCAATAACGAAATTGATTTTTTAGGCATTAGGATTATTTGGAGTTTAGAAAGTGGCAGGTTATTCTGTTACGAGGAAACCCACCGAAACCCTAGGTGCCTTTAATTAGGCAGCCAATGCGTAAACTTCTTGGTTTGCGGCTATTTTGATTTACTTTTAGCGACTATCTGTGTCGAGTTGTCCATGCGTCTACTTGTTACCCAATCGATTACCAGAGCAGGCCCATCAAAAACATACTAAGGTATATTAAGTCTTACATGTAGAGGACTGGGATACCAAACCTGATCTTTTTACAGATTCTAATATGTTTATGGTGGACCTGGCCGGATTTGAACCGGCGTCTTGAATACTTTTGGATTTACTTCATACAACCATAACTCACACTATAACACAGAATTGCTTCTATGTCAAGCGTTATCTTTGTAGAATTGAATGTACTCTAAAAGAGTATTTAGGTGATCTTGCGTTTTCTCAATGAAAAGTAGAGGCTCAGAATTCTCCACAGCCATAACCACCACGATCTGGTCAATACCATTACCAATCAGTTCTTCGTACATACAAGCATATGCAACACATTGAGCAAAGTAAGAATCAATCTCATCTTTTTTCTTGATGCGTTTAGAGGTCTTGAAGTCAATGACGGATAAAACACCATCAAATTCTGCAATACAATCTACACGACCAGCCAAACCTAGCTTGACAGACCACAATGCACACTCTTGATAATGAATGTTGTTAATACGATTCAATATCGGTTTCAATGACTGGAACATCTCCAGAGCATCAGGCATGATTTTACCTAATGGTTCATTGTTCAGATATCTTTCACACAAGGTATGTACGTTGGTGCCTCTAGATGACGCTTGCTTAGAGATACGATTTGCTTCTTCAGCACCAACACGCTTACGCCATTCCATAATGGCTTTCTTACCTTTTGCACCAATGACTGTGGTCACAGATGGTAAACGATTACCTTCTGGTGTGGTATAATACCGTTTACCATCGGGAAATGTTTCCGATTTTAAGTCAGCAAGGACTTTTGGCGGGCAATAATTAAACATCAAAATCCCATCTTATCACAAGCCACAATCCATGACTTAACTAAACTACTACGAACAATATCATCTGGTGTAAATGATATCTCACTAAACTCATCCATATGTCTTGCAACATTCAAAAATTCAGATAGACCCGATACATCGTTTCTACTCTTAATCAAATCATTCTGTTTCAAGTCACCAATAAACATAATCTTAGAACGATGACCAACACGAGACATAACCGAACTCAATTCGTGAAATGTCATCGACTGACATTCATCTACAATAATGATTGAGTTATCAATAGAAATACCACGTATGG
>Ga0209189_1000284_pt1 | contig 43631 bp, 43 predicted proteins | sample C_130820_EF_Meta_FD_187308 | JGI IMG/M metagenome (GOLD analysis project Ga0209189, IMG submission 187308) | Freshwater microbial communities from Lake Croche, Canada to study carbon cycling - C_130820_EF_MetaG (SPAdes) (version 3) | ecosystem: Environmental > Aquatic > Freshwater > Lake...
CGTGCAAATGAGATTGATCTCTGTTTGAAAAAGAATGTCGAGTGTTCGTATATTGATAAGATTGTTCTTCTCAATGAGTCAATGCTAGAACTTCCTGTGAAGTCAGATAAGATCTATCAGGAGAGTGTCTCTACGCGTCTGAGATTTGATATAGTTTTCAAGTGGATCTATGATAATTACGAGCCAAATACGAATTATGTGATTGCAAACTCTGATATTTATATGGACGAGTCACTGCGTGTCCTCTGGTCTGTGGATATGAGGGATCGTTTTCTATCACTTCTGCGCTGGGATGATTCAGAGAATCCTGACGAGAAGCCTGTACTTTTTGGCCCGCGCGCCGATTCACAGGACACCTGGATTATTTCATCGGAGTCGATTAAGGGTCGCAAGTGGGACTGGAACTCACTGAATATTCCTTTTGGCAAGGGTGGTTGCGATAATGCGATCAATGTCGAGATGCTTCGGCAGAAGTTTCTAGTAGTAAATCCGTGTCTCAGTATTGTAACACACCATGTTCATACCAGTGCGTACCGTACCTATGATCCGAAAGACATTATCGATCGGCCTATTTATATGCATATTAATCCTACTGGAATTCATGATCTAAAGCCTGAAATGAATCTTCCTGGCACACCCTATAGTACTCTAAAGGTAAATGCGTCTATGCCGATTCTGAATGGTCCGTCTGCAGCACAGAAGGAGACCTTTTATACGATGTTAGAGCGCTCAAAGGTTCTTAAAAAGTCGGATGAGATCATTGTAGCTGATCGTAGCATACCGCTATACAAGTTCTCTAATGTTATTGAAAGCTGCGATGGTCTACTTAGCAGCTATAACTCTATTCTTGTCGGTAATTCAAAGACTGCCGCAGATGCCTGGTCGGCAAAGGAGCTAAATGTGGTATCATCCTCTATTGATGTTAATGTGGCACTCGTGGCATATATTTCTGACGAGATTGCGAATGACCCTTATAAGTACATGTTGAACTACCTAGGAAAGATTCTTGTACTACAGGAGGCCGCAGCTGAGGGAGAGTTCCTAGCAATCAATAATGATAAGATGAAGGAGGTTCTCGGTCTGTTTACTTGGAAGCAGGAATCAGTTCCAGTCTTAGCAAGAGACCCTACCTTCCAGGCGTGGTGTAAGACTGCCTATGCCTGGTATCCAAGCGATGGTGCAAATAATATGCCGACCCCACAAGAGATTGCTGCACTGAGAAAGGCGTTTCAGTACAAGTGGGATTCATCGCCGAGTGAGGATGGCCGTATCGTATGTCTAGTTGATGACATCTGGATTACTGAAAAGCTTGTAGGCGATCTTGATACGCATCTGGGCGGTGATGATATGCGGTTCGTCGCTGTCCGTAAGAATGACACATTACTCGAGATTGTTGAGAAGTTTAATGGTGCGACAGGTATTGTAACCTTTGCTGAGAATCCTCTAAATGCTCTTTCATGGCTGCTACCGAACCGTGCCAAGGTCTGGGAGATTCAGAGTGAAATTAAGCCGAGTGTCAGCCTCTTGCAACTCGCTGATGTAGCTGGGCTCAAGCACACACTTCATATTGTGGCTCGGCAGAATCCTCAGAATGATATTGAGAAGCGGATGCTCGTCTCAACACTTTGTAAGGCGATTGGGGGGCTTGTTATTGAGTCTGTAGTGCATAAGCCTGTAGCAGCACAGTCATCTCTACCGGTTGTTCTCATGCCAAACTTCAATCTGGAGGGTTTTTTCGCTCATGCTGGGGACTCCTTTCGTGAGATAGTAAAGATCTGGGGAGAGCGCAAGTATGTCTCTGTTAAGGAGGGGCCAGTACACAATATATGGCTTGGAGATACTCTCCTCTATGATCGCCCAACTTTACAGTGGCTGGAGGCGTCGCCACAGGATGAGCGTGACAAGGCGGTGCGAAGCGTAGCACTCTTTGGTAATCCTGCTCCGCCGGCAAATGGCAAGGCCTGGTCGTTTTGGCCCCGCCGCCCTCGTATTGTTGAGGAACTTGTTGGGCGCGGAGTACCAGCGAAGGGGTTCGATGCTCGTAAACTAGGGAAGGTATTCTATGGGCGGTCTGAGAATGCCGTGCAGAAGGCTAACAGAAGTGTTTATGACTGGTCTACTGCGTGCGATGATTTCGTTCATCTAGAGGGTGTTAAGGAGCCTTATCCGTATACTCATCGCGAATATCTAGAGCGCCTTTCAAATGCGCGGTGGGGGCTCTGTCTAGCTGGATTTGGCAAGAAGTGTCATCGCGAGATTGAGTGTATGGCGATGGGCTGTGTGCCAGTTGTTGCGCCAGAGGTTGATATGGATAATTATGCAGATCCGCCGGTTGAGGGGGTCCATTATATTCGCGTACAGGGGCCTGCTGATATGGCGCGGCTAAATGAGATCGGCCCAGATGAGTGGCAGAAAATGTCTGATGCTGGAAAGGCGTGGTGGTTAAAAAATAGTTCAGTAAAGGGTCTATGGGAATTAACAAAGGAACTTACCGCCAGATAATAAAAATAAGATAGCCGTTAGAGAAAATTTGAGAGAGACTGGGCTGTATTAGTCCGTATAAAATGACGAATCAAACTGTACTTGCACCATCTCTGGGATATTCGCCGATTCCTCCTGCACCTATTATGTGGCAGAACAATGCATATCGTGAGGGCTTCTTTACTGGTGGACTGATTGCAGTTGTGCTAACTCTTGGAATTACACAGTATCTTAAGAGGGTCTAAAGACAATACACTATTAATATTTGGGCACCTTGCAGCAAACTATATTACGACAATAAAGGGTGCCCGTTAGAATAACACCGATATCTGGGATCATATCAGTGTTATAGTATAGTATTAGATCCTTGGCACCTTGCAGCAACTGTATTATACCGGTAAAGGGTGCCAGTTATTAACAGTCTGTTAGTTAATTAGATCTCTAGAAATCTAATTATTATAACAGACTGTCTGAGTTGGTAAGACATCGTACAGCAATACTATTATTTATTTGATAATAATTAAAGGATGTCAGTAAGCTTTTAAAAAAAGCTTAGCAAAATCATTGATAGCTTCTAGCTATCATAAAAACTGCCCTCGTAATCCTTCCGAAAGAGAGATTAACTCGGTATTTTTTTAGTGCTTGTAAAACAAGCACTAAAAAGAATCACCCTCATACTGCAAACTATTGCTAAGTGCTAGACTTTATATAAAATTTAATAATGCAATTAAGCACTAGCCATTAGATACACTAAAATCAATAAATGAACTAACAAGATTATAGTCATTCGAATAATGAGTGTGATCCTCCATATAATGTTCTAAAAATGCCGTCTCAGGTCGAACATGTTCGAGAAACTTACCTATATTGCAAAAGTTTAAGCCAAGTTTATAGCATGATGTCATTAGTAAATTACTAGTATGATTTCGTTTCTCAATGTAGTTATTCGTCGCCTTAAGTTTTAAGTTAAGATGAGGAATAATATAAATCTTTATCTTTTTATTGAAGATATATTCTGAAAGTATCTTGATTTTAAACAGGTCATCATACAATTCTTGGTCGGTTAGTTCTTTAAAGACCAAATTGTATTTCGGTACGAGATTCTTGTCAAAACCAGCACAATAATAATTAATAGGAATATCCCCGTAATAATAAAGTTTTCTAGATGATATCTCTAGAATCAACTTTGTTAAAGATTTCATATCAGATATGTTATCCCTTGTAAAACCAGGTGTTCTGAAGACTACTTGCGGGTTTAGAAGGTCACCAAAGATAATATTTACTAGCTCTGCAGAATTACTATCAACAATTGATTGAATCTTATGCATATTTTCTAGATAGTATATAATTTCTCGAGTTGTATGTAAGCGAGCTCTAAAAAAGTTATACTTATAACCATACATATAACGACACGAACCTATATAAAACATATTAGTTAGTATATGTGTCTGTTTAGACCTGTAATGTCTAGTAGCCTTACTTTGTAGTAATATGTAAGTCTCACTCCGAGTGATTAATGGTGATATTTTTATTCCTAGGAATTAGGTATGGCTAGACCAGCTAATTACGATTATATTTATAAATTCTTTCGAGATGGCGCCATCTCAGATGCAAAACACGATTTTAATGAAGTAGATAACTATGATGTAATTAAGAGTGGACTTTACACCGATCCGAATCATGGTGACTATCCCCAGCATCCCAAATTAGAAAATGCATTTTTGGATAGTATATTTGGTGATAGAACTATTGATAGTATTAAGAATGATGTAAAGGCTTCTCCAGCCAAAGAGATTAGTAATATTGATATAAATGGTCTTACACCCCATAAATACACTGTAAAAATATTGCATCATCTTGGTAATACCAATATTGATGATATAATTAATAGTAAGCTTCTTACTATAGCTGATATTAAGGCCTTTTTCAATTCACTTATTATTAATTTCCTTATAGATGCTTCCGCAATGGGCTTTATGGAACTTATTTCATCACTGAAAGCTGCTGCTGGCGCTGGCGCTGGTGCACAACAAGAAAAACTCCTCATAAACCTTGTACTAAATCGCGAATCAATTAACGACCCTGCTGGAAAGATTACTGAATTTAAGACACTTGATCCGAGCGTGAAAGGCCTCTTAGAAACGGATGTACTCGTTGACCGTGATGTATCTGAAATTCTCTACATGAAAAATACAGCCGATCTAGCCCCTACATCCCTGCATAAAGATAAGTTCTTCTCAAAGTATGACTTCAAGATGGGGCCTGTAATGTACCAAGAGAATAAGAAGGGTAGTATAGCAGCTAAGTTTGTTTCTACAAAAGTTAATATCTTAGATGGTACTGAGGCTATCCACACTGTCACCGATAAAAATGAAAATTCCATTACTAAATGTTGGAAAATGTTAAGGGCACTCTTTGGACAAGATGATAAAAAGGCCTCAGTTATCTTCCAAGCGAAGAGGGCCGGCGACTGGTTACAGGCCCTCTCCTGTCTGGACCTTAAGCGAAATTATGGCTTTACTAGAAGTGGAAAAATAGGAAATGTAACAGGCCCTATTACAATCGTAACACATGACAAAATTCTAGTGGCCTACGCTCTCTTTATAGGTCTGGATGTAGTCTTTACAAATAGGAATGTCGGCGAGAAAAATCTGTTCTACTTTTACAATGATACTAGTGAGGCCCGTCTCAAGCCTGAAGACTTGGCAGAGTATTTAGCGGGTGTTGCCGAGGATCTACGAAAGAAAAAGGCAGAAGAAGATTCTGTTAGAGTGGCCGCTGTCAAACAATATATTGACAGTGAAATCGAAGCTCATCTTAAATTTATCGATGAATATATGATATGGGTGAATGAAGTTAAGAAAGATCGCGCTAATGCAGTTGCTGAGAGTCTTGACAGAGGCGTATCTACAAATGATTATTTTAAGAAGCTCTGGGAATATACAGCAATTAATTATCGCGACTTTACTGAAACGAAACGGGTGTTATTGGAACTAAAGGGTAAGTTTGAGGAGGATCCAAATGAGGAGATATGCAAGAGAATACTTGTCTTTAAGGCTGATCTCGACGAGGCCAAGAATGATACTAAGGAAACAATTATAAGATCGAGTAGATCTTATATAAATAATTCAGACTATTTGCGTATGGACTCTCCAAAAACAATTCTAGGATGGCGCGGATTTGATAAGGCTCAGCAAAGGCTCGTAAATATGGCTGATATATTTAGCAAGCAACTTCCCTTTTTACTTTTTAAACAATTTAGAGATACCTGTATTAAATGGAGCGAGGAAATTAAAAGCGATCACGATGAAAATGCAAATTATATGATTCACTCTCTAGCTACACTTGTAAAGGCAATAAAATCTCCTCACGAAGACTTTCCTGATATGGCAGAAGCCGTGATGACTGTTACAGATGAAAATGATGTTGAGGCAATCGCTGCATTTACAAATATACTTGTCCCTGAAGAGGGTGAAATTATAGAAGGGCGTCATGCTCTAGGGGCCTTGGCACAATTAATTGCAGACTACAGATATGTAGATTTTCAACCAGATCGTGAGGAAGGTGACATTACAGAAGGTGGGGGGACTCGTACAATAAAGGCTAACCCTCTTACTAATGTTGAAACCTCTTTCCTTATTAATATCTATTTAAATGTATTATACGGAAATCTATCTGAAATGGATTCAGATAATTTCGACTATGATTATTATAAAGATCTTATTATATATATTAACATATATTTTAGCAAGTTCATTCATGCAAAAGATAGGTTATACATTTTATATAAGAAGCTGTCAAAAATATCCTTTTTATCAACTGTAATATCTAGAGAGGCAATTGGATATGAGGCGAAGCATCTTGGAAAGTTATTTTCTATTGGAAGATTAAATAAATTTAGAATAGATGAGAATGATATTACAAGACTGCGTGATGAGTTTACGACGAAAGATATGTTACTCAAGTATTTACATAGTGAGTTTGAAAAGGTGGAAATAGAGAGAGATGAAGCTGGTCCAGTTCAAACTCCTAACAGGGGTTCCACAAGAAAGAGAAAACTAAACAACTCAGCACTGAATACACCAAAAACAGTAAAAACAAGAAAACATAATCGTCCTAGCCATCAGAGCCATCTACTTAATTTAAGTATATGACGGTAGGATTTTCAGATGAGGTTATAACAGATTAAAGGCCGCATAATAGCTAAAGACATCCAGGCGCTTTCGAGTCTGATATAAAAAAGATTCTTTAATCAGTGTATCATAATCTATAGTATCGATCCGCGCTAAAAGATCTTCAATACTACTGAAGAATAGAACATTCTTAAATTGTGTAAAATCACTTCTAGAAACGAACTCGCGAACTGTGGTAGGATTCCAGAATTGGTCTGGGGGTTGCGTGGCGACCCTATCCCCTCTGAAACAGTACCACGATAATTCACTGTGACCCTCTAATAGGATACGTTCAAGAAATTCTGGAGTCGGTACCCAAATTGGAACATTTGCTGCAGCCTGCTCGAAGCAACTCATAGTGCTAATATTATATGGAATATGTATTACCGCTCTGAAGCCATTGAGAAGATCATCATCCAGATACCCCCCCTTTTTCTGGCAAAGTTCAGAGGTCGATTGAGCTCTAGGACCGAGCCGCTTCGATAATTCTATAAGAGTCTTTGAACCCTTTCCATCTATAATATGAAAACGCGTATCCCAAAGAAGAAACGGGCCTACTTCATCATTAATTCTAAATCGCAGAGGTGAGGTGCAGAGACTGGGAATTACAGGATAATGGCAATTCTTGAAATACTGTTCGAAATACCACTTATCTCCTTGGTTATTATGAATTACTCTCAGCTGACCCGAGGCTAGTGCGTTTTGAATTCTAGAGCACAGATCCTTAAATTGGGGCGGATCTGTTGTAATCTCATTTCCAAAACGGGTAGAATTCACATGAATCAGGGGGAGTCCAGTGGCTACAAAATGGAGCGGATAGCGCATACAATGAGATGTAATTACAAGATCATAATTCTCTCGAACTGTTTTAATTATAGAGTCCGAGGCCCCAATTGGACCCTTCAGGAGTGGTATAGAGGATGTGAATTCACCGAACTCTGAAGGCCACTGCCCCCCTGTAGGTTTTTTTCCATCTGAAAGCCAATAGAAATCTCCGCGAATTCCAAGAAACCAGAGCTGCTTTCTAAGATCCGGTAGAACACCGCAATGGTGACATATCATAAAGGCTTTGCGTATAGGGGCGACTGGTACCCAGATCCAGAGCGTCCAGGCTGTTCCTGGAGCTTCAAGAGTTTCATTATATGATGCAGTAGACACCATTTGTCCGTATTTGGCATAGGCCTTCATCCAGGCAAAGGATATAGGTCCCCTGGAGAGTAGAGCCTGAAATGGGCCAGTATGTGTATAGGCTCTGTGCTCCTCTGATTTCATGGGAACCCATTGTGATTTGAAGAGTGCGTTTATTAGCGGTAATATATTTTGAGCGCTTTCTAAAAACTTAAACCAAATAGAACGCGGTCTAATAGCTCGTGAATTCTGTATCCAAATAATACCGCCCCCATAAAGTAAACAGGGATCTATATAATCTATAATACCAAGCTCATCAATGTCTGATAAATCTTGAAAGAGTCCCATACTGAACTTATAATAACATATTCTTTAAAGTATCACCTCTAAATAGGGATGGAACATATCGCGGAAAAAGACGATTCAAGAAGTGAAACATCAACTGAAATTGCGAACAGCTGGAATGACGCCCAGGAGGGCCTTCTAAAGGCAATTTCAGAACGCTCCAATTGTATGAGATGGCTGCATACACAATGCAATTATCACTTCGATTCAATGAATTTCTATTTAACTATACCAAATATTATACTATCAACCTTAAATGGAGGATTTACAATGAGTCTTACATCTGTCTTTCCCGATTTACAGGCGCAACATATCGCTACCATCATAATTGGAATTATTAGTATATTTTCGGCAGTTCTTACAACCCTAAATCAGTACATCAAGTCGCAACAGATGATGGAGGCGCACCGAGCAGCCTCAATATCCTATGGAAAGTTGAATCGCACAATTAATAATGAACTTGCGCTTAGACGCGATCAGCGCTCGAATGCAATTGAGTTCTTAAAGGTTGTGCGGTCCGAACAAGACCGTCTTGAAAACACGGCCCCATCTATACTACCCCAAGTAATTCACAAATTTAATAAGCAGTTTGCCGACAGAGATATAGAGAAACCTGAAATAGCTGGAGATCTTGATGAAACAAATGTAAATTCAACATCGAAGGTGCGAGTAGCACCGGCACCCCTTACAATTAAACCGAGGGCGCGGAGTGCTAGAACAAACTCATCGCCTGTTGTTACAACTGACAAAACACCCTTTGAAGCACTTCGTGAACCTCTCGTAAGTCAGGTAGATGCTGTGCTTTTCCCCAGTCAAACAAAATCTAATATTCAGAAAGAATGAGTCTTATGAACCACACCGATAAGATAGTATTTTTAAAAGACTATCTTATAGCGGAAGACAGAGAATATTTGCTGATTTATGGATCCGCTGCATCTGGAAAGTTTTATATCGTTAAACAGGCCTATAACATTCTTGACGACACCTCCAAATCATCACTGTATTTGACCGTAATTTACAAGGACGCCCCTATACACTATGGTGATAAGACAGCTAGCAAACGGAAGACAATTCTTATTCGTGAAACACTTGATTCAATAGCAATGAATTATATAAATGGCTGGTCCGCGGAGGTAAAAGAGTTTATTCCTGATCCAATTCACACGCTCCATACAATTTACAATTATGATGTGGAATTACGGAAATGGTTGAGGGTCCTTAAAACAGATAGTACAGATATTGGAAGCCCTGTACTTGATCTTATACCTCTAAGAGAGGAATTCTTAAAGGTGAATTATGATAGGTCTGTAGCCGATACAGTGGTCTATGACTATGGACTGAAAGGGCAAGAGGCCTCAGTCACATTTACAGTATCTACAATTCAATTTGGAGGGTTTTCTAAGCTCTATTCAAGAAGTTGAAGTTAAACAGAATAAGCATAATACACTATAGATATAGCAACAAAAACACCTGGGCTCGGTCTCGGGCTGTGCCAGAGGGGGGCTCTCTTGAACAACTGATAGACTGCGGTGAATCGGATTTCTGTTTATGTTGTCAGCATCCATCTAACAATACAATAGGGAATTCGATGGAACGCCACCTCAGATTTCTGCAAATGGAATTGCACAAGGGCCCATCTCCTGCGCGGATTAGAAAAATCAAAGAAGAGTTGCGCTATTTAGACCAACAAACATTTCAAACCGGCAGTAAAAGTAAGAGTAGATGGGGAAACATCACACCGAAGATTACAAACTCTCCGCTGTGAGGTATGCTTTGCGAACAGATAATCAAGTAGAAACCTGTGAAGTTTTTGATTGTAAAAGGTCATCTTTACAGGATTGGATTGATTTATACCAGAAAACTGGTTCTCCTGTAAGGAAAACAAGAAAGAACCGAGTTGCCTATAAAGTGCGTAAAGAACATATTGAATTCCTGAGGGCAGAACTGAAAAGGAAACCTGATATTTTTATGCCTGATTTGAAAGGACTACTGGAACAGAAGTATCCCGATGTTTCACTTACAAGCGTTCATATAGGCAGATTATTACGAGATAATAACAAGACACGAAAGCGATTGCGTAAAATACATCAACCTGCTACATACAGAGGCAAACCAAGAGAGCATCAAAAAGAGGTAAGCACTTTCATTCAAGAAGTAAGGAAGTATTCTATGGATAAGATTATCTGTTTAGATGAAACTGCATTATATCCTGCGTTGCATCCCTCTTATGCTCGTTGTGATAGTGGAAAGCGATGCTATGTAAAAACTACTGATAGTAAAGTTTTCAAGCATTATTCTCTACTGGTTGCGATTACTAATAAAGAAACAATAGCAACAAAACTCTACGAGCAAGGAGCAGTAAATTCAGAACGCTTAGCAGAGTTTATTACCAATAATATCAAGGGCAAATTTCAAGACCATCTTATCATTATGGATAATGCAATGTTCCACAAATCACCAGAGGTAAAGAAAGCGGTAGAAGATTCTGGAAACAAGATACTTTATAGTGTTGCCTATTATCCTCGTTCTAATCCCATAGAGCAGTATTTCAATCAGGTGAAGCATTACATCAAGAAGGAATCGCCTATCAGTTTTGAGGACATCAAGAAGACATTAGCACATAGCATAAAACAGGTAAAGGAGAAGCACTACCAGAACTATTTTATACACGCCTTTAATGTTGAATGGCTGAAGAAGGACAGGAAGACTCGCCGACGACCTCCCAAACTTTATAAAAATTGATTCCTCCGGATCCAACGATTTCGTTAAACTTCGTGAAAAAGGTTTAAAGATTTTGTGCGTATATAGTATAAGACAAAATGGTGAAGTATAGTTGTGAAACCTGCCAGAAAACTTTTACACAGAAGGGTCATCTGGAAGACCATCAGAATCGTAAGCGTCCTTGTAAAAAGGATAATACGATTGAAGCACTTGTAGAACAAAAGGTGAAGGAAGCGTTGTCAAAAACGAATGAGGGAGCGGTAAAAATTGACACCACAACTACGACTATTATGCAGTCAAACACAATGGACTACACAAAGAAAACTCGTGAGGAACTGATTGCGATTTGTAAGGAGAAGAGTATCAAAGGATATAGTGGTAAGAAGAAGGATGAGATTATTCAACTTCTTACACATAAACTTCCTACAGAAATTACTCCACAAAACGCAATCGTCAATACAAGTATTGTAGATATTATTCCAAGCACAGATATTACAAATATAAAATACATTGATTTATTCTGTGGTATCGGCGGATTTCATCAAGCACTAACAAATATTATCCCTACATCATCGTGTGTATTAGCATCGGATATTGATGAAAATGCAAGAAAGACATATGAAACAAACCATACACTAAAACCAGTGGGTGATATTAAAAAGATTGATATTAACGCAATTCCTACATTTAACCTAATTTGTGGAGGGTTTCCTTGCCAGGCGTTCAGTATTGCACAATGGAAAGATAAAAAGGCGTTTGACGATCCGCGTGGGACGTTATTCTTTGAAATTCTAAAAGTAATTGATATTCATAAACCAAAATGTATTCTATTAGAAAATGTATCACATTTAACAAAGATAAATAAAGGTGCTGTTTTACAAACTCTATTGAATTCTTTGAAGACACGTGGGTATAAAGTGTCATATCAATTACTAAGTCCTCATCAATTTGGAATTCCTCAAAACAGAGAAAGAGTGTATATTGTTGCAACAGCATCCGAAAAAGAGTTTGATTTTAAAATCTTATCTCAAAAGACATCTATCTGTAAGTTATCAGATATTCTAGATACAGATGTCTCAGAAGAATATTATATTGATACATCTAAATATAAAATTCTGGAAAATACCCAAATTAAAAAACAATCTAAAAGTGGTTTGAAGTTCTGCGGTTATCTAAAAGGGGAACTAAGAAAGGTTGGGGCAAAAGAAAACACAGAGCATTTATCAAGAGTCCATAAACAATTGATGAGGATTTATAGTAGCGATGGAACACATCCTACGTTGGCTGCATCTGAGACTTCAGGTAGATATCATATTTATGAAGAATCAACCAAAAGAGTAAGACGACTAACTTTAAACGAATGTTATAAATTAATGGCGTATCCTTCAACATTTATAAAAAATACAAATAAGGGTGTTGCATATAAGCAAATAGGAAATAGTGTTTGTGTGCGTGTTATAGAAGAGATTATTAAAGAGATGGTGAAACAAGAAGTGATGTAAGAATTTCGTTGATAGATTCTTTGATAGAGACACTCATATTCTTATAAGATACTATCTGTGTTCTTAACTCTTTAATGAATAACAAACATATTGTCTTTTCATGAAATATTGTATGTTGTAGATATGATATAACGAATCCATTTAGTGTATCAATACAGATATTATTTTGAACAACCCTTCTTTCTGTCTTTGCTGTTGTAATTATAAATTTCAAAGGAATATCTTCGTCCTTTATTTTTTCATCAAATACTGCTACAATCGTGTCAGTTATTGGAATTTTATGTTTGACTTCAATAGCAATTTTGGGTTTGAAACGGACATCTAAACCTTCAATATCTCCATATGATTTACTATGATTATCTGGTGCGGTATGTTCTTTTAATGGTTTCATTGTAATTCCTACCCACAAATATGGTTGAATTACAGATAGTAAAGTGTGTGTAATAATTACAGGAATAACAGATGATCCGCTACCAAGTTTATTTATTTCATCAAGTAATTTTGAAATATCAAGTATATTCATATGCTTTGAAGACACAACAATAGAATTCTTCAATGATGTAGTTGCCTCTTTTCTGTTTTTTAGAAATATCATCAAATATGCAAGTATATCATTGAGAAGATTTATATCTATTTTTGTATTTATTATTTCTACAATATTTAGAAATGATGTCTTACACTCCTTTGGAGAAATCATCCCTGAATATTTTTTATTGAATGGTTCTGCCTTTTCAAATGAGCGTGTAAGGGCAAACTCAGTTGATGTATCATATAATCCCTTTTTATATAGATAATCAGATACATAGCATCTATCTATTGTTCTTAAACTATACTTTCCACCAATTTGTGTTTGATGATTGCGAGTATCCCAATCAGAATACATTATCTTTGCAATTACAGAAACAATAGTTGCCTTTAATGGTGCCCAAGATTTTGAAATATTATTTGATATTATATCAAGTTCATCTTTGATACATACATCTCCACATTTTTCTGTCAAACGAGTAGTATCAACAATATTAGAATCTAATGCCTTTTGAAGTATTGATGAATAATTATCGGTCATCTCTACTTTTGCTGGTGGAATTACCTTTACATCAGTTTCCGCCTCAATTTTTGGTGCTGAAACTGGCGTAGCATCTCTCTGCGTAATCATCTCAATCAGTTCCTCTTTACTCTTTCCTGTAATGCCCTTGATTTTGCGGTCCTTACAGAGTGCTTTGAGTTCGTCTTTTTTCATCTTGGAATAGTTCATTTTGGATACTTCGGTTTTGTTAATGCTTACCAATTCGTTTTTGCTGGATTCAATTTTTTAGTCGTTAAGTGCCGGTTTGAAATGTTTGTTGGTCTAAAAGCTATAATAAGAGCTGCCCTTTCCGCCAGAGCCGCGTCAAACCCCTATAAGTGAAAATACACAACTTCAAAAGAATGCCCTGTCCTTGTAATCTGCCATTAGAACTATATCCCGAAGCAGCTGAATGGGGACCCCTTTTATGGACGATTTTACATGCCCTTGCGGAGAAATCCGGTCGCACTGTCTCACCATTATATGCTGAGGATGAGCGCAGAACCTGGATACATTTTTTTAAACACACAAGTGAAATAATCCCCTGCCATGTATGTAAGGAGCATTTTAGACTATATTTGAAAGAGCATCCTGTTGATGAACTAAAGACGATCCCATTATCTGGCCTACATAATTGGATACGGACCTGGTTCTGGGAAGTTCACCAGTGGGTTAACATGACCCTAGAAAAACCCTCCTTCTCAATGGATTTACTAACAGTTACATATTCAAATATAGATATTCGCACCTATATAAAGCGCCTAGAGGCACCACTAAAGCGTGCTATTATGCTTTCAGGAAATCAATATATAAAGTTTAATGAATGGAAATCTAAGACCCTTTTATTATTATCACTTTTTGGCATGTAACAGCTAGTACTGAAGTTAAGTACTCCCCATGGATAAGGCCACAAGGTGGCCTTATGTCATTGGAGTCACTTTAGCTTCTCGTTCTAGCCATCAGAGCCATGTACTTAAATTAAGTATATGGCAGTAAGATTAGTAATGAGAGGAAGGACTCGCAAGATGCGAGGCGGCAGTCGTCTAAATGTCACCTTCGGTCAAATAAAAGCCACAGGACAGTTAGTGAATAAACGCGCAACCATTGAAAAACCGATAGTAAAATGGGCTACAGAACCCGATACTTATTACACAATTATATGTATTGATCCAGATGCCGTGGCAAAATCATGGCTTCACTGGATGGTTGTAAATTGTGAGGGAGGAAATCCCGATTCTGGGAGTGAGCTTGTAAAATGGGCGCCACCCACGCCGCCAAGTGGAACACATAACTACATTTTCTATCTCTTTTCACATACTTACAAGATTGCGGTTGATCCACCAGAGCAACGTGGCTACTTTAAAATTGATGAATTTGTGAAAAATAACGGACTGTATAAGAAAAAGGTTACTAGTATAAAAGTATCATCTAAGTAGAATGATTAATCCGAATTATATATCGCTAAGACCTATTGGTAAATTTGCATCAGGATATGATGCTAAGTCGAGTAGAGTATGGTACAGCAATTTATCAAGAGTTGATAAACTAAGAGAGGATGAATATCAGCGATCGATTCTTAGAAAGAAGTATCCTAAATATTCGCTAACGGAGATTGAGACGATTCGTTTAAGGACAAGTGCCTAAGCATACTTGCCGACCTCTAAGGACAAGTGCCTAAGCATACTTGCCGACCTCTAAGGACAAGTGCCTAAGCATACTTGCCGACCTCTAAGGACAAGTGCCTAAACTTCATAAACTTATACTATTAAAGATGCTCGTAGTATCAGCATATTACATGATTCCATCTAAACAGCCTCACGCTTTTTACATGGGAAATATTCAACGCTATTTCAGATTTATGAAGACCAGGGTAATATTTTACACGAGCCAAGATATGTTTAAGAGGTTGTCGCCCTATGCTGGAAAAAATATCACATTTCGCATAGTTGAATTCAAGCATCTAGAAGTTTTTAAGGAATTTCCGAAAGAGTTCTGGGAACGGCAGATTCAGCGCGATCCTGAATCTTACCATACATGGCAGCTCGGTGCCATCTGGGCCAATAAGAAATATTTCGTTTCTGCCGCCGCCAAGGAATTTCCAGATGAATGGATAATGTGGATGGATGCCGGCTGTGTACGTAAGGAAACCTGGGCGCCTTTTGTAGATGAGTTTACAAGACGCCGCCTACCGATCACACCAAGTGTCTACGCACAGGTCTTGAATCCATTTCCAAAGGATGTAACATTCTTCAAATATCCGAATGTGTATGTTGCTGGAGCTCTAATTCTTTTTCACAGATCATGTATTCAGGATTATATTAATAATTATAATACAATTCTGAAAGAGTATGATGCAAATAGCGTTTCCGCAACAATGGATCAATATATAATGGCCTCTGTTATGAATCGGTATCCGCGCTGGATAGGGGTAGAACGCATGAAACTAGATATTATTGATTATCTAAACACATGCCCTGATCCATGGTTCTTCTTCCTAGCATATTTTTAGCGTGCCAAAAAGGTCGCCGCCTCCATACTTCTAAAATATGTCATAGTAGTATTTGTCATAAAAAGAAACTTGCCTACCTCATTTGAAAGTGAGGTAATAAGGTTCTCTGATGTTTGAAGACATGATAACATAGTAACAAACTCGTTATAGGCCTGGGTACGCAGTCTTACATTCTGGCGCTCAAAACTGGCTACCGAAAATCCATTGACTGTCATACTTACCTGAGGGATCGTATAAATCTTCCAGTTTGGTCTAGCGCCTCTCATAAATTCCTCTAGCAGTTCACTGCGTTCTGCAACAACAAAAACAGATAGAACTTCAGGATTCTTAAGATTATTATTTATTTCATTTACTGCCTGGAGATAGGGCGCAACAGTAGAGACAGGATCAAATTGCCGCTGGACCGTATTACTTGAGATATGTACTCCAACATTGATAATATCAGGAATATTATACTGTGTTCTCATCTTGCTGATTTCACTTATCATAGAGGGACTCCATTCAAGAATACTTGTAGCCTGAAGCTGAATTTCATCGCGCGTGAGACTATTCACATAGGGGATTACGCGCGAAGGATCATGCTGAATCAGTGTAGTCGCATTTGCAACCATTGAATCGACAAAGGTCGTATTAGAAACTTCCTGAAAGGTACTCTTAAGAATTGAGAAGGATGGGCTAACAGGATTCGTCTGATCATACACTACAAGCGGCCGCCCTACTGATCTTGCATAGATATTTGTATAGAAATACTGATTAAATTGCTCGCAAAACTCACCGGCACCTGTCTTAAAAAGAAAGGGGCGAACGGTATCTACCGCCTTTTTTGCTGCGCCCACGCGAATCCAAGAAGTCATATAAGTATAATTTACGATTTAGGGTTTAGCCCATGCGCTATAAAGAATAAATATTATTTAACTAATAAAATACAGAATGAAATATTGTGTATTAGTAATTGCGATAGGTGATATTCATTATAAAGCAGATGCAAAAGAAGTTCTTACACATTATTTTGAGAAACATGGTATTCCCTATGTATTTTTAGAGGAGAATTTATCACCTGAGTTAAATTACAAAAAGGCGCATCCTAGTTGGCTTAAAATGATATGTCATCGTATTCTTCCCGGCTATGATTCTATTATATGTTGGGATCTCGATCTTCTTCCTGCTACACCTGATACACTTGTCATACAAGATTTCGATCTCACGCGTATGTGTTTAGCAATAGATGATACCATTAGAATAAATGGTACTGAAATACATCCAAGTTGTCCTAATTTTAAATACAATTGTGGACTAATATGTATACCCAAGAAATATAGTAATTTTACTGAGAATATTTACGATACATTTGCGCCTGGCACTCTTCAATTATGGGAACAATTTTATTTTAATAATATGGTTTTTGAAGAAAATATAGATATTTTTGTACTTCCTGATGATATAAATGTATTTTGCGGAACAAATAATTTTAAGATGGCGCGTCTTCAGCATTTTACATATGGTCTATATGCAAAACATTTGTTGACTTTACATAAATACCTTTACTTTCTAGATGTAAGTGGTTACAACTATCCAAAAATGTATCCAACGCGGATAGATATGATTAATGATTTAATAGTGAGTGGCTCTACAATTTGTGAAATTGGTATTTTTAGAGGCGATTTTGCAAAAGAACTTATTAAACTTAACCCATCAAGACTTGTTCTACTTGATATATTTGAAGGTATTGTAGATTCTGGGGATCAAGATGGTAATAATTATATTACAATAAATTTAGATCAAGCATATAATAATCTAAAGGAGCATTTTTCCAATGACTCTAGAGTTGAATTTATGAAGGGTGATAGTTCTACAAATCTTAGAACCTTTCCTGACGAGACCTTTGATATGATATATATTGATGGGGATCATAGCTACGAGGGCTGTAAGAAGGACTTACTTCAAGCCTATGCAAAGATTAAGAACGGCGGCTGGATAATGGGACACGATTATGAGATGAACATGGTAAAGGCAAACAAAGCATACATATTTGGTGTTCGTAAAGCAGTTGATGAGTTTTGTTTGATGCACGGACAAACTATACATTCAAGGGCTATGGATGGCTGCGTTTCGTACGCTATATGTATTAATAAGGCCTAAACTATAACATAATATAAAAGATAATGCCCTCAATCTATATAGAGCTACATTCTGGACTCGGAAATCAGATCTTTCAATATGCTATAGCAGTGGCACTTTGGACTAACTTCAGATTTAAGACCTATATTCTACCGTCTCGCGGAAATACACACTCTAAAATGAACTATCAGAATATTTTCACTATAGTGGGACATGTCACAGATAATACCTATCCAAAGAATGCCACCGATGAGGCCATTCCAAAGAATGCTATTGTTATTAATAAAAAGTCTTCTGCCTTTGCCTGGTGGGATATGAAGACGATGGAGGCCTTTCACACAGTGCGCCTATCAGGCTACTACCAGAATTATGACCTTTTCAAATCGGCTATTCCTAGGATTGCAATGGAGCTGCCACCTGTTTTCGATAAGATATATGGAATCCCAACATGGAATCCTGTGAGTGCTGGTTTTATTCATGTTCGTCGCGCAGACTACCTCTTATCACATGCAAAAATGTATAATCTCCAGATGGACTACTACAATGAGGCTATCGACAAGATTCAATGTATTAATCCTGGCCTCAGGTGGATCATCGTGAGTGATGATATAGCCTGGTGCAAGGCTCAGATCTGGAAAACGATTGGCCCACCTACATTTTTTGAGACACCAGATGAGTTGAAGGCATTCTGGTGTCTACTGAATTGTAAGGCCGGTGCAGTAATAGCAAATTCCACCTTCAGTTATTGGGCTGCCCTTATATCGGCGAGCCAATTCAAATCGCCTGTAGTCTATCCGCGCGCCTGGCATTTGGAAGAGGACCCCCAACTCTTTCCTGCCGAGTGGATACCCGTGGGATCTAAGGAAAATAGTCTAAAGATTCGGTCTTAAATACTTTTAAGAAACAGGCCGCCCCTTACTAGATGGAAATAACACTTACTCTACCACTCTCGTACACTCTGCCGTCATTATATACCAACGCTGAACCAAAAGTTATTGCTCTTGCACTATCTCTTGGAGCAGAAGCGTATGAAAGTTTAGAGGGTACGGCGGTGGCTTTGGCGCGATCTGAGACAAATGCTGAGGCGGTTGCAAAGGTTACTGCAGAGTTCAACGGTGAAATCGAGGCTCTTAGCACCGAGTACAAGCAGAAACTGAAACTCCTAGCCCAGGAGAAGGCCCGTGCAGAAGAGACCTGCTCGGCGATTCAGACAACTCTGACCGCCCTTGAAAGTCAGCAATCCCTATCGAGAGCACAGATTCAAAAGGAGACTAAAGATTCGTACCAGGACCTCTTGAAGGCGAAAGAGGAGCAAATTGCGACCCTGCAGAAGACTCTAGAGCAACATATCGAGGGTATGAGTGGGAAGGTAGAACTTCTACAGAATTCTATCACACGGACCTTTGCCTCATCAAAGGATAAGGGGTCCTATGGTGAAAACTTTATCGAGGGAATGTTAAAGAAGGCCTTTGATTGTGATATTCAGGTTGTTAGCAAGGAGGCCCAGAGCGCGGATATCCGTATGGTGCGCGGCCCTCAGCTGGAATATTTCTGGGAGATCAAAAACTATACTCGCATGGTGACAAGCGAAGAGATAGAGAAGTTTCGCCGTGACATGCGCCTACATCCAGAGGTCTGTGGTGGATTTCTCGTGAGTCTTCGAACGGGTATTACTGGTCGTAATCGCGGTGGTGATATAGATATCGAGTTTCTAGAGGACGGGCGATTTATTGTGTATATCAGTACTCTTATGGCGCGAGAGGATATTGTCTTTTATCTACAGACCCTTCGACCACTTCTACAGGTGATTGAAGCAATGGCGAAGCCTGCAAAGACTGATTCTGATACTGTACGGGTTCTAGAGTCAAAAAGCGTAATGATAACGAACCTACTACGGAGCCATTCTGTTTCGATTGCTAAGCATAAGAATTCGCTAGTTTCTCATCGTAAGCGGTGCGATCAAATGTTCGCAGAGTTCCAGGCCTATCTTATGGAGTCTGATACACAGGTGCAGAATGTTCTCAGAATTGCGATAGGTACAGAGGAGGAGTCCGACGAAATTCAGCGGGATTCTGAGACATATTTGCCGGCGCTTGTTTTCTCAAAGGAACGCCTTTCCGATTTGGAGGGGCGCTCAAAGGCCTTTGTGAGCTGGCTTCTAGGGGCGGCGGAGGTGCGTGAGGGGGGTGACTTGCGTGTAAAAGATCTTATCGATAAGGCGCGCGATAAAGGGTTTTCAGAGAAGTTTGTGCGCGAGTCGCGCGAGGAGATTTTTCAGCCAACTTCCTGGGCCTCCAGATCTCCCCTTATTGTAGGGCTCGTCTGGAAAATCTAAGACCTATAATAAGGATGTCTAGAACGCGAACGCGAAAAGTACATCGTGGTGGTAACCATAATAAATGTATGTATATTCATCTAGGATATAATCAATCCGGTCTTGGAAATCAGTTGTATGTATATGCAGCTGGAGTTGTTGGCAAAATAAAATCAGGATATAAGCTCTGTATGGTGCGATCAGCAGGAAATCCACATTCTGATACGGACTACCGACCGATGTTACTACAGGGTGAGTCTGTTGATAATTCAGATCCAAATTCAATATTAATACATCAACATTTAGGTCAATCTGAAAAATGGGATGACTCGACAATTAAAACTGATGGAATTCACAACTATTATATGGTGGGCCCCCTATACCAAAATTACCAGTCAATAAAGGATGTAATCCCTATAATCCGCAATGATTTCAAGAAGGTATTTGCTGAAAAGTTCCCAGGGTTCAAGGAAACAGTCGATTCAAAATCAGCCTTCGTTCATGTTCGGCGTGGAGATTATACAAAGGCATTTTCGAAGGTTCTTCCAACTATAAAATACTATAAGAGAGGTATTGAGATGTTAAAGACTGCCGGTATTGAAAATATTTATTTACTATCAGACGACCTGAAATGGTGTAAAAAGAGACTTGGAGGACTTGGGCTAACACCATTTGAAGAAGATGATGAACTAAAAACACTCTATTTGATGAGTTTATGTAAGGGAGGTGCTGTTATTTCCGCATCAACCTTTAGTTCGTGGGGTGCTATACTCGGCCCTGATGAAAATAAGAAATCTGTTATTGTTTATCCAAAGAAATGGTTACAACGTACAAATGATAATAATTATCTAGATTTCCCATTTTGGTGGCATGGAATCTAAAGCGGACTCGATATAATTATATAATGGCAGCGCGACTTCTAGATGGTACTGGTTCAGTTGAGCTTCTCGGTACCTTCGGCGATGATCTCACAGTCGTGAATGCGGCTCGTGTTTCTTTTGCAAAGGAGTCAGTTAAGCTCGACGAGAAAGATGTAAAGCTCATCAACTATCTTGCGAAGCATAACCATATTACGCCCTTTTTTCATCCACAGGTGCGACTTCGTCTCAAGATGCCAATCTATGTGGCACGCGAGTGGTTTCGGCACACGGTTGGTTTCGCTCGCAATGAGGTCTCGCGGCGCTATGTTGATACAGTTCCAGAATATTACATGCCTCGGCGTGGTGATCTCAGAGAGCGCGATTCTAACAAGAAGCAGGGTTCAAAGACGAATGCAGTAGACGGCGAAGATCTGTGGCGTGCATGTATCAAAAAGAACTGTGACGAGACTGTTGAACTCTATGGTGAGCTTCTAGATAATGGCGTGGCCCCAGAGGTGGCGCGCGGTATTCTTCCGCAGTCAATGTATACAGAGTTTATTGAGACAGGCTCACTCTACGCCTATGCGCGCCTTTGCCGTTTGCGACTAGATCCACAGGCTCAGGTCGAAATTCGGCAGTATGCAGAGGCACTAAGCAAAATGCTACTAGAAAAATTCCCAGTTTCATGGGCTGCACTATTTTATTCTGCGTCAGAGTCAGCGTAGGTAATATCTATAGTATTATCCTTACGATTGTAGCGGCCTAGATAGTTAAGTCGCATATCATACACCTTGTCCTTCAAACTATTCAAATAGACAATTCTATTATCTATTTCAATCTTTCGGACTTTTACAGTAATAATCGTTGGATCTTCATTTAAAGGCTCAATAAGAGTGTTTGTCTGAGAGGACGGTGGCTTAGCTTGCGTCTTGGGCTGCGGCTTAGCTCTAGTCTTTTTTACTACCTCTGGTTCAGCGACCTTTGGCTCTGCAGGCTTTGGCTCTGCAGGCTTTGGCTCCGCGGCCTTTGGCTCCGCAGGCTTTGGCTCCGCGGCCTTTGCGACAATCTTTGGCTTTCGTTTTGTAGGAGCTGTAGGAGCTACTGGAGCTACTGGAGCTACAACAGGCTCTATCACTTTCTCAACCTTCTTTCTAGGAGCCATTTCTACCGTATTGTTCTCGGTATCTTTATAGGCCTCTTCAGCAATTCGTTCCGCCTCTTCTGAAATAGTCCAGCCAGCCTCTATCTTCGATTCATAATAAGACCCCTTGTAAATACGACTCCAGTTTGGAATCGCCTCTCCTACGAGTCCATGTACCTGTTCTGATTGATTTTGCATAGTACCCTTCCACTTCTCTAAAAGTGCAGGAATACGTCTTGTGCGCTCAATACATGAACTACATAAACTTTCCTCGGTAGGATTCTTACATCGAGTTGGAAGAAAGAATCCAAACTTTGGTTTATTAGTAAACTTCAGTTGTGGCACATTCTTTTTTTCTAGAGTATGTCGCGCTTGACACTGCATGTTAGTTTTATAGAGAATCATAGGATTTCTCAAATTTTATTCGTTGCAGCCGGCACCCGTCTAAATTTGACGGGCTCTTGTGTATGCTTGAGAAGTATAGAGAATGTCTGTTAACATCAATCTTACGATCAGCGATACCACTGGAAATGTTATCCTGGCTACACTTATTGCGTACATGACAGTATATCTTCATATTTCGATTTATAATAATGTACTTGTTCTTTCAGTTCCTCTCACGATTGTTCTTGTTGCTCTGAGTGTCTGTTTCGGCGCCTTTAATGTCGCTATTAATCGGCCATGCAATTGCCCCCCTGTTACTTACTATGAAGATGAAAAGCTATATCCTGATACGGATGAGCCTGTAACAGCTGATGAGATCGTCGAGGAGGATGTTGAGGATGAGGCCGAGGAGGCCGCCGAGGAGGCCGCCGATGAGGCCGCCGAGGAGGCCGCCGATGAGGCCGACGATGAGGCCGACGGTGAGGTCGATGATGAGGATGAGGTAGTGAAGAAGAGACTTGATGTTCTCCTCGGTCGCACACCTGTAAAGACTGAAGAGCAGATTGAGGCCGATAAGGTTGCTCAACGCAATCTTGTTATCGAGCAGCTGACTAAGTGGTCTAATAAGATAAAGGAGGGCCACACTCCTAATTAACAAGGCAAATGCCTAAATCAATAAAGGCTCAGAGTTCTCGCAGAAGGGTCAGTTGTGTTAGACCACTTTGGCATCCAAAAAAAGGGAACAGTTGCTATAGTTGCTCCATACAAATCTCTAAAAATACTACGATAATAAAACATCTCAGGAGTTCTAGGAACATTCTCAACAAACTTTATTTTTTCCCATCCAACAGGAACAAGCGTCGCTGTTTTTTCCTGTGCGATCTCGTACCAGGATCTATCACCTGAAACACCATCACTAAAGGCCTCCTTTCTACGCCAAAGAACCTCTCGTGGAAGAGTTGAACCATCATCAAAGGCCCTACGCAAAAGCCACTTCTCGGGTAAAACACCCCTTACAGGTCGGCGATATTCTAGAGGGATTGTCATAACAGTCTGAACGAATCCCTTATCTAAAAATGGTGTCCTCGGCTCCAGTCCCTGCGAAGAGATCGAGCGATCGCTGCGTAGCACATCAAAGGTGTGAATGTTATCAAGAAGACTTACGACCTCTTTCTCATATTCCAAATCACTGGGAGCATTATTTAAATATAAATACGATCCAAAAACCTCATCTGCCCCATCTCCATTAAAAAGTACCTTGCAGTCCGTCCGTCTAGCAACCTCTCTAGCAATAAGCCAATTTCCAACAGAAGCCCGCACTGTCGTCGTATCATATGATTCAATATCGCGGATTACATCTGGAATCGCGGCGAAAAAATCATCCGAGCTCATGACAACTTCGGTATGATCCGAACCGATCCAATCTGCAACAAGGCGTGCATGGGCGAGGTCCGAGCTTCCAGCCATTCCAATACTAAAGGTCTTCAGAGGCGGCGCACCTACCGCCCGCAACTCTTTTGAAACCAGAGAGGCAATAAGACTACTGTCAACACCGCCACTCAGAAGCGCAGCACAAGGTCGCTCAGTCATCATCCGCTTTTTCACAGCCATTTCAAGAGCTCTGCGAACTGCATGAGAGGCCGCATCAACCTCCGAAAAGACTGGAATCTTCATTAAAGACAGTGAATGATATTTTACGCTCCCTTTAATATCAAGATTAAGCATATTATAGACCTCAAATCTCCCCGGTTGAAACGGAAAAACATTAGCCGTTTCCCCTATAATAGTCTTCATTTCACTTCCAAAATATAGTTGTTCGTTGAGTCCCTTCTTCACAGTATCATTGTACCTCTTGAACCCCTTATAGAGTGGTCTCACACCATAGGGATCACGCGCGACAACGATTTCTCCGAGCTCCTCATCGAGAATAATACACGAGAAGACTCCGTCAAAAAGACGGAACATATTCTCAAGATTTGGCCCTCTAAATTGCTTATAAAGAGCCCCTACAACCTCGCAATCACTCCCGCTCTTACAACCCAGATTATATTTATCATTTAGCGCCTTCCAATTATAGATTTCCCCATTTACAACCCAGGTAATTTTTCCCTGCTTCATAGGCTGCATTCCATTTGAGTTCAATCCATTGATAGCTAAACGCGTAAATCCAATAATTCCGACGCCGCATATATCAACATATTCATGGCCCTCTGGGCCTCGTGGAATAAGTGTCTTTAGAGCTCGGGTATATGACTCTCCCGTCAAGTGTTTTCCGAATATAGCCCATATACCACACATATCTATTTTTAGACTGGTGACTTCTATAAGCCTTTTTGCTTGTAGTTATAATAGATGGACGCCAGCGATAAACTAAGACGCGATATGAGTAAGACCATATACAATAACTATGTAACAATGACTCTATCCAAGCAGGCCGCATGTAATTATAGTACCTGTGTAAGTACACTTGAACTTGCGGGCTGTGTTAAGAACTTCAAAGATTTCGAGCAGCGCTACGAGGTGGCTCTCGGTCGTCAAAATACGGCAACCTGTGCCACCGCTGCGTCAACCTTCTATTTCTAGAGGTACTAAACAGTATCAGACATACTATAAAAGAATGCAGACTGAAAAGACAAAGGAGGAGCGCGTCAAAGAGGGAATTACGATACTCAAAGCACTGCTGAAGACCGGTATTGACTCCGAAGATAGTGGTTCAAAGAGTATCAAAAAGGTAATATCAGAATGGGTTAACACTGGCGAAGAGTTCACAGGTGTCATACCCTTCGCAAGATATGACAGAAACGCACATATTATTCTTCCTAAATACGCTGGCAAGAATGCCACCGCCGTTCTAAAAGTGATTGATCCGTCAGCGTATTCGATCTAATGCTAATCACCTTATCTCTAATCAGAATGGCTTCCGAGAGATCGGGACTCCTCTCAGAAGGTGCTCTTTATGAGACCCTTGCGAGAGGAAACAAAGATCTATATTTCATAGGATCCGGATTTACAGATACAGTAAATCCCTTTGAGACGCGATATGAGCGCGGCCCAGGATTCGTAAATGAACTTCGCCGCACAGTTCCACTTAATGCAGTTGATTTTGGGCGTTCCTGTGAGTTCGAGTTTGATATCGCCGGCGATGTGTTTCTCGAGACAACACTTATCATTGATCTTCCGACATGGTTGCCACCTGTCGAAGCCGGTCTTAACAGGACCTCAGGATATTCCATTCTTAGCAAGGGTGGTACCGCTTATGGCTACACCCGTGGAATCGCCTATTTCCTTTTTTCAAACATTCAAATCTACCAGGATAAGATTCTTCTTCAAGAATTCAGCGGAGATACGCTCTGGGCTTCTAGGCTCTCGCGCGGGGATCTCAATTCAGCCTACCTTGATAATGCTCTTACGGGAATGACAGATGTTTCAGGAGGAGCAGTATCCCTATCAAAACAGGCCACGCCTGGTCGTCTTCGGCTCACTCTTCCAATGATTGGTGGAAAACATGGAATACCCTCGATCGGAATGAAACAGCAGTCCTTTCGTCTAAAGCTAACACTGAGACCTCTAGAGGATATTGTAGAGTGCTCGGATTACAGTATAGTCCGCCCAGCACCATGGAATGTTTCGTCATTTACTGTGAGGCTGCCGAATAAGACTACCTATACCGTTGCACCTCTTCCAAGAGAACGCATAGGAAAGCCACAGATCTTTCTTGAAACGCGCCATGTTTATCTAGATCCGGATTCACGCAAGGGGATGGGAGATGCCACGCACGAGATACCCTATTCAGTCTTTTATGAGAATAATATGACCTTTGGGGGGCTCGATTATTCATCGGCTAACGAGGCGGCGGCGCAGTTTCCAGGTTTTGTAAAAGATCTCGACGCGCAACACACGGCCAGCCGCATTTTCTGGTTTTTTAGAACTCGCGATGATCTCGAACGGGGTCGGCGCTGGGCCACATCATCCTACAATAACCCATATTACCAAGATGTGACCTTTCTCATTGCTGCGCGCGATCGCGAATCTCTCGCTGGCCCTCCAATTTGGAATACTCTTGTACCCTTTGCAAAAGAAAATCGCGATCCTGGATTTACAATTGGAGAAATGAATTGGGATCTGGGAGCATCTCTTGCCACGGAGAGCAGAGTTCCAGAAGGATCTATCAACTTTTCAACGGCTGAAAAACCGGTATTTTTCTTTCATATTCGTCCTCCCAATCTCGATCAGCCTTTTCAAACAGGGGTCGTCGAAGTCACAGTTGTAATTGAAGCCTGGGCCCTTTATTTGATCGAGGGGGGTCGTGGGTATTTTAAGTTTGGCAATTAACAACAGTTATGATAGATGAGTAAACAGCCTCTAGGACCAATAACAACACTCTTGGATCTTACGGATCGTGACTCCCAAGAGAATTATCTTTATCCACTCAGCTCTGAGACTACACGCTTTTCTAGGGCGAAGGAGCGGAAGGTCGTTTCATTTACTCCACAAATTCAAACAATTCTCTTTCGTGGTCCGGCGGCCTTCGGGCAACGTTTCACCTTTGAAATTGGCTCACTGCTTGTCGGCGATTTACTCTATGGTGCCGTTCTAGAAATAAAGCTGGGTCACTGGCTTGATAACAGGACTCTAAATATGCTCGCTGCTGGTGAGCTGGTGTACTCTGATGTATCTCAGGCCTGGGAATATGCAAACGGTCTCGGAGCCTCCTGTATAGCCTTAGCAGAACTCGAAATAGATGGCAAGACTGTTGAGAGTGTCGATGGAGACTTCATACATGCATGGTCTCTCTTGTCAGCAGACTATAATACCCAGGTTGGGGTTGCCTACGATCATATTGGGCGTCTCCCTATTTCTATTCTAAGACAGATCGGAATAGCAAATAGCCCTATACCTACACCTCGCGCCTTTCCAACGGAGGATGGCTATATCCACTGCCCTCTAAGCATGTTCTTCAGTCGTGTGAGATACCAGGAGGCCCTGTCACTCATCTCAATAAAAGAGGGCAAGGTACGATTAAATATAACTCTCAGACCGTTTTCAGATGTTGTTAGACAGATTCGCGGCTACAGAGATACATGCACCTCTGTGCCAATTAACACAACAATCTCATTTACACATAAGGACGGGTCAAAAGTAAATATTCAGACTCTGTCTAGAATTCCCGCACTAGAGAGCGTATCTCTTGTAACAGCTGGGGCTATTCTCGATGGCGATTATCGCTCGACACTTCTCAGAAAACCCTTTGAAGCTCTTCACCGAGAGCTACAGACCTTTTATTTTGACGAGCCGATGAAGTATGCTACAAATAAGCGATCTGATAATCTAATTACGATACAATTGCCGATAGAGGCAAATCACCCAATAGAGGAAATGATATGGTTTATACGCCGTAAGGGAGTTAGTATAAACAATGAGTGGTTAAATTGGAGTGATAAATTGGAGAGTGAGTATCCAGTTGAAAGCGATCCGACTTTTACGACAACACCGCTTCTTTCTTATGCAAAGCTTCAAGTAAATGGAATTACTCTCATAGAGGCCGAGGAGCAGTATTTCAGACAACAAATTGCATCGAAACATCTTGGTGGATATGCGGCATATTCGAATTATGTTTATGGGCTTTCATTTGCTGAAATTCCGGGAATTCATCAACCAACTGGATCTATAAATGGATCTCGAGCGAATTCACTGAGACTTACTCTCGATGTTAAGCCCCCAGGAGGAATTCTTGATGCCTCGTGGGAAATTAAGGTATTTTGTAACGCAATAAATTGGATGCGCTTTGAGAACGGTCTGGCAAATGCAATCTTTGAGGACTAAGTACAGCCATGTACTTTAACTTTAGTACTAGCTGCTACCTTTTGTATGAACTGGATGCTTGGCATGGCCGGCCCTCTTAGCATGAGATGCTTTCTTAATATTATTTGCACTATGTGCCTTATATATATAGGTAAAATAAAAGGCTCCAAGAAATCCTATACCAAGTGGAAGTATAACCCAGAGTGAAAATTTCATTAAGCTAGTATATCCTCGCTCTGTAGTTGTGTCAAATTTCGCGTCATAATTTATGTAATATTCTATAATTGAATAAATCACAAGGATAAAACATACAATTGCTAAAATTAGCCAGGTCCATTTTAAATTAATGAAGGAGGCTGCCATTCTTAATTACAGCCAGGTATTTAATTGGAGTAACTTTAGCTTCTCGTTCTAGCCATCAGAGCCATGTACTTAAATTAAGTACATGGCGGTAATAGCCGTTATATTATTTTTGATATAGCGAGTAGTAAAATTCCTACAATAAGTGAAACTATACATAAAGGCACACATATTGCCCATGCAGTTGCTAATAGTAACATATCAGCTACAGCAACTCCAAATGAGGTATTTGGTGGAATTGTACTAATAAATGGAGTACCTGAAACGCTATATGTAACAGTTGCTAAATATATAAAACTAACTAGAAATATAACAAAAGATATATAGGCTACTGTCTTATCAAGCCCTTTTAATGTAACATATAAATCACTAAACAGGGCTCCCATTCTACTAATACCGCCATTTATTTAAATTAAATACCGCCATATACTTAATTTAAGTAGATGGCTTTGATGGATAGAACGAGAAGCTAAAGTAACTCCAATGACATAAGGCCACAAGGTGGCCTTATCCATGGGGAGTACTTAACTTCAGTACTAGCCGTTACATGGCGGAAGCTGAGCCGTTACCATCTAAAATAAGGAATCAACCTACTATAGAAATGGTTGCCTCGCTTCTGCGAGTTCTTCATAGTGGAATACAGAATTCTCGCCTTCTTCCTCCGAAGGGGCAGCCAAAAATAGAACTCTTTTCAAAGGTCCTTATTCGCGCAGGAAGGTTCACAACGCAGTGGGTCCGTCTCGATTTTGACACAAATCCAACCTTCGGATCAAAGGCGGTTATAACCATTCCTCGAAAGGGGCATCTTGTCGGCCGCATATATTTAGTTACAACAATGCCAGATATTTTCACAATTCAAGAGGCGGTGCAGATGAAGGCTGGCGCTGCCTTTGCTGGCCCCAAATTCACCTGGACGAATTCACTCGGAAATGCTCTAGTACAACAGGCAACAATTGATATTGGTGGAGCTCGTGTGGAACAAATAGACGGACAGCTCCTCGAAGTTCTGGACGATTTCTACACGCCACTTGAAAAACTCAATCTTGTCAATAAGATGCTACAGAGGAATATGACGAATTTTCCCCAATTCTCCACAGATATCCCTGACCCAACATATACGCCACTCCCTTTCTGGTTCAGTCGAGGGGATCCTGGAGTCTATTTACCGGTGGACGCCCTCGCATCCGATCCAGTGAAATTAACCGTTCAGTTCTCTCCCTTAAATGCGCTCTATGTTAGTTCAGCAAAGGTTGCTGTCGACGATACTATGCCCCAGACGGCTGGCTCAGGATATTTTCCGTTGGGAGGCTCGCCCTTCTATGTAAAAGATCCATCTGGAACGCTAATATATGGTCTAGGTGGCTTTCCAACGGTCGCTACGAAGGTGTCTCCAATCGCGGGGGCCATTATGCCAACCTCGCTCCAGCTAGGCGATACCTATATTATGGCTGAATACATATATCTCGATGCCCCCGAGGCGAACAGATTCCGCATTTCCGATATTGAGGTTCCTATTACACAGCATTATGCCTTCGATCCCTTCGATACAAATAGCTCTGTAAGAGCCACGATCCCTCTGAGAATTCCGAATCCAACACGAAATATATTCTTTTACGCCCAGCGCTACGAAGCGCCGATGTTTAATGCGAGTTTTCTCGCAACACGAGACTTGTCAGGTGTCGACGCCTCAGGCGCTCCCTGGTGGCCGAATGCAGCGCCCATTAATTCGCGAGCCCCTGATATTCTAGTACCGGCCTTCCAGTTTCGCGACTCGGAACCGCTTTCCACGGCTATGTTAGTCTATGAGGGCAATCTCATACGGTATGCTACTACAAGTCCATCGATGTTCCGTTCGCTTATACCATCCTATGAAATGAAAAAATCGCCCTTTGTGAATCGGTATTTCTACAATTTCCATTTTGGCCTAAATCATGGAAACACGCCTCCATCCTTACCGTCAGGAGAGGCGAACCTCGATAAGATTCACACTATTTCATTAGATCTCGAGTTCAAACCCTTTCGTGGTGCACCGCACTCTACAGAGGTGCCACGCTATATCATACATATATGGGCCGAGACATATAATGTCTTTCGCGTGTATGGTGGACGCGGTGGAATGATGTTCTCTTATTAGAGCAGCTCGCGCACCCATTTAAGTTTAATATCAGATGCCAGTGCAAAGCCTAATGCTATAATACGTTCCTTCATCTTTGCATCCTTTATATTTGGAGTTAGAAGTTCAATACGAAGACTATCAAGAGTCTCTCTATTATACTTAATAACTCTTTCTACAAATTGGGCGATATCGTTACTATTAACCTTTAATAGTTCAAGATTATTCTTGAATTCTTCACGCAGACTATTTACATACAGATAGGGCCTCTTCGTATTATCAGAACGAATAAACATTGACTTTTTACTCTTATTAAACTCCTGCTCTAGAGCATAAATATATCTATTTATCAAGAGATTCGGATCAGTCTTCCAGAATTGAGGCTTGACATTATTAATACTATTAAAGTATTCAATTGCCTCAGATTCAGAATCTACAAGTCGTTCTGTAACTGTTAATTCGAAATCTGGTTCGCAAATTGTTGAACTATAATAGTTGCGAATTACAGATGCGCGATGCTGTCCGTCAATAAGATATGAAGAAACTACTAGACGCCCATCAGAGGCTTCCTCGTTATATTTTATAATAGTATATCCAGAATCGAGTTTCTCTATACTATTACCAATGGCCTCCTTAATTTTGGAGGCATGGTCTACATCAAGAATTCGATTTCCCTTCCAAACTGGAACCGAAATCAACTCCTTTGCTGACATAACTCTTAGAATAGAACCATCATTATACTTGTGTAGCATTTCAAAAAATAGGACAGGAAGATCCCTGTTTTCAATTTTACAGCCGACCTCAAGACAAATCCAGTACGCGGCCAACTACACCATCAATCATACAATGCTCTATGTTAGAAATCTCAGGTATAGTCATGGGCGCCCTAATATTTACAACACTATTGTGTAGATTCGAGTCTGCCAAATAAACACCCCTATCTAGAACTGCAATAGTATTCTCAATTATACCTTTCATACCAATTGGAAGACTATAAAGAATATCACCCTTTAGAAATTCGTCAATACGAATACTTTTACTGAGTTCTCCCTTATTTACAGGTATTAGCCAATTCTGAGAATGAGCGTCATAGACAATAAACTTAGGAATTCTACTGTAACCAGCGTAGAGAGACCAGCCGCCCTCAATAAATCCATTCGATCGCCGAACAGGAAACGAGGGCAACAAGGCCTCTGTGAATTTACTAAGCTCAGCATGTTTCATTGCATATTTAAGAGGTACAAGACCCTCTCGGTGCATGAAGGCGTTCGAATCTCTAATCGCGGATCCATAACACTTACAACAGGCCTTCAGACCAAGACAGTGGCTGATCTCAAATATATCTAATCCATCTGTATCAAAACAGTAGAAACAAGTATTAGGCGTCATTGCCAGCGATTGTGGAGACAGTGCTAGTGCGGGTTGACCCATTTTTCTTGTAGTAGAAAATCTCCTTATTCAATTTTTCCTCAGGAGTCCGTTGTGTAAATGGGAATTGGCTGCGAGAGTTCTTAAACAGAGTCCCAATATTTTTAGTCCCATTTCTCCAAGAAACCTTATTCAAATCATTATCATCTAATATGAGACATTTAGACTCCATATCTTATAACTCCCACTAATAAATTTGGATGAAAATGATCGTATAAAGGAATGTACGAATGTCATCTCTACTTATTGTTGAATCACCTGCAAAGTGTTCCAAAATCCAAGGATTTCTTGGACCTGGTTGGAAGGTTATTGCTACAATGGGGCATATCAGAGCACTTGATGAGGGCCTGGACGCCGTAGGTCTAGATCGTGATTTTGATCCGCGGTATGTATTTATCAAGGATAAGAGTAAGGCTATTCAACAGATTAAGGCCTGTGCGAAGGAGGCGAAACAGGTTTATCTTGCCTCAGACGATGACCGTGAGGGCGAGGCCATCTCTTATTCCGTAGCTGTCCTACTTGATCTCCCAGTCGAAACTACACCCCGTATTGTGTTTCATGAGATTACTAAGGAGGCCATCACAACAGCTCTAAAGAATCCCAAACGGCTGGATATGAACCGTGCCTTCGCACAGCAGGGTCGTGCGATTCTAGATATGATGGTAGGCTTTACAATTTCACCTCTACTATGGAAGTTCGTCGGTGCAGGCCTATCTGCAGGAAGGTGTCAGACACCGGCTCTCCGCCTAGTAGCCGAACGAGAGGCTGATATCACGGAGTTTAAGAGCGAGGTTACTTGGATTGTCAGTGGTACCTGGAATAGTAGTGCTGGCTTCGATGCGAAACTAGAGGACCCTCTTGAGGACCAGGAATCGGCTATGAACTATCTTGAAAATATTCACAGTGATCCAGAGGGTATTGTGACAGCAGCCGAGCAACGCGAGACATCGATATCTGCACCGAAGCCTCTTATCACATCAACACTACAGCAGGAGGCATCCGCCCTTTATGGTTCACAGCCAAAGAGGACAATGCAGATCGCACAGCGGCTCTATGAATCAGGGTATATTACATATATGCGAACTGATTCTGCGATTCTATCGGATGAGGCTAAGAAGGCAGCCGAGGCCTATGTTCGTACGACCTATGGTGAAAACTATCTTGCGAATCAGCTTCGCGCAACCAAGAAGAAGGTCGCGGGAGCACAGGAGGCACACGAAGCTATTCGTCCTACACATATTGAGTCGGTGGATCTTCCAGAGGGCGAGGACTGGTCGGCGATTGACCGTAAGATATACAAGCTTATCTGGAACAGAACTATTCAGAGTGTAATGGCCCCTTGTAAGGGTGAGGAGCGTACCGTAAGATTTCTCGCAACTGGTGATCCGAATGAACTAGTCTGGAGGGCTGTCTGGGAGCGAACACTCTTTCAGGGATGGAAGAAGGTCGCGCAACCTCTAGCGGATCTTGACGATGATGACGGTAAGGAGGTCGGTGTAGCACCATCAGGGGCCTGGACTCTAGGCCAGAGTCTCAAGGAGGGTTCAAAGATTACTTGGAGCGATCTCAAGACAGCTCCAAGGGATACAAAGGCGGCTGGGCGCTACACAGAGGCCACTCTTGTTCGCGAACTTGAGCGGCGTGGGATCGGTCGCCCAAGCACCTTTGCATCACTTGTTGGGACGATTCTTGATAAGGAGTATGTAGTAAAGCGAGATAGTCCAGCGAAGGAGATTCGTGTAACGACCTATCAGATCAGTTCGGTTGGCCAGTGGCCCCCTACAAAGATAGAAACGGTAAAAAAGTCTGGGGCGGAAAAGAATAAGCTGGCGCCAACGGATCTCGGCAAGTCCGCTCTAGAGTTCTGTATCCGCGAGTTTGGAAGCCTCTTTGACTATGGATTTACTTCACAGATGGAGGAACGTCTCGACCGTATTTCGGATGGAAAGGAGTTTTGGAAGGATTTATGTCGTGATACATGGGGGACCTTCAAGGATCACTATGAGGAACTAAAGGCACAGAAGGGCTCAGCCCCCACGGCCGCGCGGTCAATCACCTTTGAATCAGGTATTAAGGCCGTGCAGTCAAAGAAGGGTCCGATCCTTCTAATCGAAGGAGCAAACAAGGATGATACTGTGTTCTATGGTTGGCCCGAGGGAATCGCCTTCTCTAAGATAACAGAAGCAGAGGCGAAGGCACATGTGGATAAGCAAAAGAAAGATAAGGAGACTACTACTATCGGTGAGTATGATGGAAAGCCAATGACGGTGCGGACCGGTCCCTTTGGCAAGTATGTCGTCTGCGGTACTGTTAACATTCCGTGGAAGGATGGCGACACTGCTGATACGATTCGCGACAGGATCAAGGAAAAAGGAGAAAGTGTTCTACATACCCTAGGAGACTTTGAATTCCGGCGCGGACCCTATGGAGTCTACATGTTTAAGAAACAGGCTACAGGGAAAAGTCGACAGTTTGTTAGTGTTCCATCAAATGTTGATCCGAAGGTTCTGACAGTGGAAGCTGCGATTAAAATCTATCAAACGGGCCTGCAGCAGAAGGCAAAGGCGAAGGCCTATAAAAAGTAGAATCCCTAAGTAGGGACTGTCTCATGGATAGTAATAATGATATAAGAAATATGCCGACTTATGTCATTAATATGAAGGAGCGAAATGACAGGTGGAAGCGTTTTTCTTCTCAGGAGTCCATCGCCGATTTTAAGAATCTCCACCGTATCACTGCGACGAATGGTAAGAAGCTAGATTTTCGTAAGGACAAACGCATATCAATGAGTACGAAACTGCGTATTTATCGCAATTACCGGCGTTCTCATTATGAGATTGCAACTCTAGGGGCAATCGGTGCAACAATAAGTCACGCTCGCGTCTGGGAGACTTTTTTAAAGTCGGATGCTCCGGTTTGTGTTGTATTTGAGGATGATGCCGTTATAACATCAGAGGATGTCGATAAAATAAACGAGGAATATAAGAAGCTTCCTAGTGACTGGGGTATCTGGGTCTTAGGATATTTTCACAAGACGCTCATTATCGAGCATATGAAGGGCGAGTCAAAGGGATGGGATAAGATCTACAATTTCAGTGGAGCACATGCGTATATCATAACCCGCAAGGTAGCAAAACTACTACTCGAGGATGTTTACCCTATAGATACACATATTGAATTTTACATTACTGGTTCATCAATAATAAAGAATTTTCCTATCGTTCATAATCCGAATGTTTATATCAACTATTTCAGAACCTTCGTAGGACCGCGTGTCAGTACAAGCGACTCCAACACTTCGCAGCATAAAAATAATGGATGCCCCACCTGTGATATACCAGATGACTATAAACAGCTATATAAGCATTTTACAAGGACCAAAGATAAGTCAATGATTGTAAGCGATGTTGTTTATGGCAAACAATCAAATGAGATTCTGACCTTCAAGCACGCTGCAACTAGAAAAAAGAGGGGCGATAAAAAATAGCGAGACCTATTAGGTGTCATAATGACAACACAATGGTATACATCAGATGTTACAATTGTATTTTCAGTATTTTTAGCGCTTTTTATTATACTTTATGTTCGAAGAAATGTCGAGTTTACAAATAAAAATCGCATTGCTCCCTTTCGCGAGCCGCTGGTTCCAGAGACTTTCTGGAAATACTGTAAACCGTCTGATTCACCCTCGGTGGTCTGGATTGTTCGCCATTATGTTCCCGATTTCAAGGCGGGGGCAGAATGTATGGCTTATGATATTAATACATATCTTACTACCGTTCTCGGCTGGAAGGTAACTGTAATTGTACCCTACAGTTCTGTATCAAGTTATGGGGGGGTTCAAATACTCCAGTTCTATCAAAAATCTGAAATAGAGGTTGCTATTTCAAAGGCTCACTATGTTCTTTCACAGTATCAGGTCATTGAAACTGCCGCAATAACTTGTGCGCGTTCTATGAAACCTCTAGTTCTCTTTGCACATGACGATAGTCTCGGTCCCTGGATCGTGAAAGCAAAATCATTACATAACAATGTAAATATTGTGAATAATAGTGAATGGATTGCGAATATAAACCGACAATACAGTCTGAATAGTTTCATTTTAAATCCCCCTGTTGACTGGAAACGCTATATAACCTATAGTGAACGCCGCTATATTACACTAATTAATATGAATGGAAACAAGGGTGTCGAGCAGTTTTATAAGATTGCCGCCGCGCTTCCAGAGTATGAATTTCTAGGAGTTGCTGGCTCCTATGCTAAACAGAATGGAAACCCTCTGAGTTCAAATGTGACTCTTTGGAAGTCACAGTCTGATATGAGAGTTGTTTACAATGTAACAGGTATTCTCTGTGTCCCATCGAAGCATGAATCTTGGGGACGAGTTGCAATTGAGGCCTGTTCTTCTGGAATTCCTGTAGTTGCATCGCCGACTCCTGGATTAAAGGAGGCACTCGATTACTCCGGAATTTTTGCGGAACGCGATGATACCGATGCCTGGGTTCAGATAATTCGCAAATTAAAGAGGGATCCGCTCTACTATAAAAAGTACTCGGAACTCACTTCAAAACGGGCTCGTGAATTAGATCCAAAGCCCCAGCTAGATCGCTTTAAGGTCTGGCTTGAAGAGCTTAAAAATTGAAGGACTGGGAAACTACCTCTCCAAGATAGTAATGAATTCTACAGCAGTCGGTGTGAAGGGTTCTGATGTCTATAGCGGCTATGGTGTTAAGTCACCTCTTGTTGTTGCCTATACGAAGGCCGTACGTGGGGCTTCGTATGAGGATATCAACAAGTGGCAGGATCTTATTCTGTCAACGGGGGCCAACAAGGCATACGAACATGCAGCGGTTCTCGCCTTTCAGACACGCGATATTCGTGGTGGAAAGGGCGAGCGTGAGGCCTTCTATAAGATGTTTAAGAACCTCTGGAGCTACGATGTTGATCTGGTGGCCTCGTTGATGAAACTGGTTCCAGAGTATGGTGGCTGGATGGATATTATGCATTTTAAGAGTGATGCTATGACCCCTACAGTTCTCCAGATGACAATGAATCAGATGATTCTAGATCAGCTGCTGGAGGACACTGCTGCACTTCATAGTGGAAAAATCACGGAGCTATCGCTTCTTGCAAAGTGGCTTCCTCGCGAGGGGAACAAGTATGATTCCATGGCAAAGGAGCTTGCACTCTATATCTGGGAGAAGGACCCTCCTGGTCGCATCGCCAGTAACTACATGTCCTCATACCGTAAGCGCGTTTCAGCCTTGAATCGTGCCCTAAAGACAGTCGAGGTTCTCGAGTGTGCGAACCGCTGGGATGAGATTGATCCTAAGATGGTGCCTGGACGCGCCCGTGAAATCAAGATGGCGGCCTATCTCAATGAGACAAAGTACAAGACGCTTCGGCACCCTGGTAACCCTGGACGCATGGCCTGTCGCGCGAACTTCAAGTCGTTCTTTGAACGAGCGGCACGGGGTGATGTAAAGATCAATGGTGTGGACTCTATCTATCCGCACGAGCTCGTAAGGAAGATCTTGGAATACTCATCGCCAGATGAGATTAATGCGCGAAATGCTCTGTGGGATTCAATGCTAGAGCGGGTTCGTGCACTGGGTGGACTAGGCTCTAGTGTTGCGATGTGTGATTTCAGCGGGTCAATGCGTGGCCTACCGTATGATGTCTCTATGGCGATGGGCCTTATGATTGCATCACTTAATATGGGCCCTTTTAAGAATAAGTTTATGAGTTTCGACTCGACTCCTCAGTGGCATACGATTCCTGAGGGCGCCTCCTTGCGTGAGGCAATCTATTCAATTGGCGACAACCTGGGCCAGGGTCTTAGCACAGACTTTCAGAAGGCGATGGATCTCATTCTAGTAACGCTAAAGGCTGCGCGTGTAAAGCCTGGCGACGAGCCGAAGAATCTGATTGTGATTACTGATATGGGCTTCGATAAGGCCTGTTCGTCAGATGAAACGAGCGACTACACTGGCAACAGTTACCGCAATGTAGTAAAGACGGCTCCATGGCAGACGCACATTCAGATGATTCGTGAGAGCTTCAAGCGGGCCGGCGAAGAGATGTGGGGCGCAAGTGGAGCTTGGACGCCACCGACGATTGTCATCTGGAATGTGTCTAGTTCATACACGGATGACTTTCATGCAAAGGGGAATGAGGAGGGTGTGATGATGCTTTCAGGATGGAGCCCAAGTCTATTCAAGGTCCTTTGTGAGAAGGGTCCTCAGAAGATTACGCCAGAGGATGCAGTTCAGTTTCAGCTGGATGATATTCGCTATGATCCTGTGCGTAAGGTTGTTGCAGAGTGGGTTGGGAGTGGCTGGCGAAATCTGTAAAGACCAGTAGCGCCATGTAACGGCTAGTACTGAAGTTAAGTACTCCCCATGGATAAGGCCACCTTGTGGCCTTATGTCATTGGAGTTACTTTAACTTCTCGTTCTAGCCATCAGAGCCATGTACTTAAATTAAGTACATGGAGGTACTTAATTTAAGTATTAGCCGTTATTGAAAAGTAAAAATGATTTTTAGACCAGCGGGTAACGGCTAGTACTGAAGTTAAGTACATGGCGGTATTACAAACTGGCACTTTTTTATATAGCTTCGCCTATAAAACATCTTTAGAATACACACTCAATCAGTGTATAGCCAGGAGCCTCATTTTCCATAGAGATCACATCACGCGCCCAAGTTCCTACCATCTCCATATTTGACCCATGATAATCACCGCCCCCACGCCCATTTCCCTCGGCGGTTAGAAGAGCCAATGGGTGTAGACCATTTACCTTTTTTTCAATGTATACCTTCTTTGTGTGGTTCACAATGTAGGGATATGATACAAGTGGCTCCTTATATTCAAACTTATTATATTCAAACTTATATTCAAATGGTTCCTTTACCTCACACATCTTGAATAGATTTTTCTCAGAATCAGGCTCCTCATCAGCGTAATCTCCAGCCCACACTAGGCGACTCTTGTAGAACATTCCATTTGGACCAATTAGATTCTCAACAATCTTCATAAAATTGTTACCAATACATGAATGCTCTGTTAGTTTCATACCATTATTATACATTCCTGCATCCAAATAGGTGCGAATGTATTCCTTGTCTGACTTTTCGGCAAGAATAACTGTTAGATAATACTGACCCATTTTTTAAATATTATATTGGATTTTTTGAGATTCAATTTTTTTTGAGATTCAATTTAGTGCTTGTAAAACAAGCACTAAAAAAATACCGAGTTAATCCTTCCTTTGGAAGGATTACGAGGGCAGTTTATTACAATGGCTAAAGCCATTGTAAAAAAATACCGAGTTGTGCTTTAGCACAACGAGGGCAGTTTTTATGATAGCTTTTAGCTATCATAAAAAATACCGAATACTGCCCCTTGGGGCAGTATGAGGGTTATTATTTTTAGTGCTTGCAAAACAAGCACTAAAAAAATACCGATTGCGGGGCTCGAACCCGCGACCCTCAGGTTAAAAGCCTGATGCTCTACCAGCTGAGCTAAACCGGTTGGTACCAGCCTAGCAAATCTCTTGACGAGATGAGCTAAACCGGTTGGTACCAGCCTAGCAAATCTCTTGACGAGATGAGCTAAACCGGTTGGTACCAGCCTAGCAAATCTCTTGACGAGATGAGCTAAACCGGTTGGTTTTCCGATACCGGGAATCGAACCCGGGTCTAGGGGGTGAAAACCCCGTATGCTAACCGTTACACCATATCGGAACAAGATACTCTCTCTGGCGCCCACCGTTCAAATTTTTTTCGCGCGGTTAATTATAACATGAACCTTTTTGTGACACTTTATGTTGCTCTCCTTTTCGTCGTCCTCACGCCTGGCGTTCTCCTAACGCTCCCCAAGGGCGGCTCAAAGCTCGTCGTCGCCGCCACGCACGGCCTCGTCTTCGCGCTCGTCTACCACCTTACGCACAAGCTCGTCTGGAAGCTCTCGATGCACCTTGACGGCTTCCAGGATGCTGCGCCCGTAGTTAACAATGTAGCCGCCATGAAGAAGGATGGCTTCAGAATGAAGCACTAAACAGCTGTTAACATAATAATACGATAAAACTCAATAAAAATAGTTTCTAGATCACCTCTTGGATTATTTAGAAACTATTGGCGTATTACCCGGCATTTCCTTTTTAGCAGAGCCCTTCTTATATGGCTTATATGGTATTGGTGCTAGTATAGGAAGAATAGGTAAGGGAAATGTTCTGTATTGTGCGATCGGAATCCATGGTCGCGCAGGAGTCCATGGCATTTCCTCTAAATTTGAAATAACAATATTAATGTGCTAAATCAGCACACATGTCTCGTCAAAGAGATAATGATCTCGATGAAGATTTTGAAGTCTCAATTGGGCTTTCAGATATAGAAAAGGAGGACGAGGCTGTCATCGGTGCGCTAAGCAAAGACTTCAAGAAGATAGAAATCAAAAAGCCAAAATACAGGTTGAAACGAGAAATAAATTTGAGATATCGTAAGCCTCTACCAACAACAACAACAAAATGTCGGATATCCTTTACTTCCTCGCAGTTATTGCCGTCTATATTGCCTGTTGCACCGAGCCAGCGACTATGAAGATTATGGTCTACCGTGGTGAGCCCCTTATGGGAGAGGCAATGATCTATAGTATTGTCGATAAGAATGGGACAGTCTTCTCCCACGATAAGTGCTACGACGACATTGAGACCTGGTGCGATGGGATGATTGAGGCGGTCGGTGCTCCACTGTATTTGTTGACTGATAGCTACTACGGAAACAATGAGAATGTTACGAGAATCGCTAGTTGCCAGCAGAAGATGGCAGCAGTTTCTGGGTGGTGATTTGCAGCTCTCGAATGAAAAATTGAGGAAACCTACCTCATATTTTTCATGTAATGGAACTAACAAGAGAACAACTTCTCGTCGATGTTCTAAAAAAGAAAACTTTGAAGTCTGTTGCCGACACTCTTAATGTAGCACAGGGAACTATTAAGCGATGGCAGGAGCTTGGAAATGTACCTTCACAGTATAGGTTTGACCTTCTTCGAATGCTATCGTCAACTATAGATTACTCTCAGTATACATCAAAAGAGAAGGATCAGTTCTTTACACCTGTCGCCCTGGCAGAATATTGTTTGAAGGTTTTCAAGGAGAAGGTCTCATCCGATGGATATCGATTTATAGAGCCGAGTGCGGGTGATGGAAGTTTCCTAAAGCTTCTACCGCCAGATTCTATTGGCCTTGATATTGAGCCGCGCGCCCCAAATATTTTGAAACAGGACTATCTTTCATGGCTTCCTCCGCCAAATCAACAGTATATTGTCTTTGGAAATCCACCCTTTGGACTTAGAGGTCATCTTGCACTAAAATTTATAAATCACTCTTTCCAGTTTGCAGACTATGTCTGCTTTATTCTGCCGCAGCTTTTCGAGAGTGATGGAAAGGGTTCACCTAGAAAGAGGGTTGTTGGCTATAATCTGATTCATAGTGAAAAACTCTCGGCGAAGTTTCATACACCTGAGGGATCCAATGTAGAAGTAAATGGGGTCTTTCAGATTTGGTCGAAGAATCAGATAAATGAGGTTTTCGCGATTAAAAAGCCTGATAATAATCTTCTAACAGTGTACTCTCTATCGGATGGCGGCACTGCTTCCACAACAAGGAATAAGGAAATGCTTAATAAATGTGATGTGTATTTACCGTCTACATGTTTTGGAAAGGAAACCATGCGAGTATATGACAGTTTCAATGATCTACCGAACAAAAAGGGATATGGTCTCGTATTTCATGCATTGAAGCCTGAAATGATTGAGAAGACTCGAAAGATTGATTGGGGGGATATAAGCTTTCTGTCAACAAACTCAGCGTATAACCTGAGGACTTCTATCATATATAATGCACTTGCTATTAAACCGTCAACATGAAGTACTAGCCATTAACCGGTCTAAACCCAAAATTTTTATTACAATAAGATATAAATGGGTAATGGCGCCAGTGTGATAGAAGGCTCTTGCGTTTCACTAGCGCCTTTTCCAGATCTAACCAGTCATACATACATTGTTAAGCGGACCTCTGGAGAAAAGGAAAATGGATGGATTATTGCAAAGCCTCCAGTTGGAGCTGGTTATCCTTCATGGCTTGATAGACATGCTGTGAAGGATGAAAACAATGGCTGGCGTATTTTTATGCATAACAACGAGAGCGATCCTAACCTCTTTCTATGCGGGTGGCGGCGGCTTGATTCAATTGAGCCATCTATTTTAGACTCTGACCTTATCACTATTGATGAGTGGAGACAGACGCTTCTTAACCTTCTCGATAGACTTGACGCTGACCGTTTAAAACTAGAAAAGACAACTACCGCTAAGTACTTAGACCCGTGATTATTTCAAACTGGCACTTTATAGATTAAAAGATGAACGGCATTTCCTACTTGAACGACCTGCTCTTTTCTATTCGCCGTTAATCTCTTCTACGAGTTTTTGTACTATCCTAGTGTAGAAGCTATGTGTGTGATGTAGTTTGTTATCCCAAAAGTCGGAGTCGTTGCCATGTGTTAGCTCATTAATAACTATTTTCAGATAGGCTCTTAACTTTACGACAAGTGTTAACGGTTTAACCTTATAATTATATCGCCACATCTTTCCCCCTTTTTCAATCCATACACGAGATTCGCTATCTGTTGCAGGCCGTATAACTTTAGAAATATGTATGAGTCTCTTATTACTATCTGTTGTTACAATTAAGACTCCAGGAGAGAGATCTTGGATTGAAGCAATATTTGATCCTATGATACCGCTATCATGTCCCACATTCATGTCGTTTATCGCCTTTCCGCTAATACTGTAGCGGTTAGAGTATGAGATTTTTACAGACATTTATCCTGATAAACACCTTTTACTGTGTATTATTTCAATTTTACAGGGGGAAGTGGATATATGTTTATTCGCTATCTGGCTAAAGTGCCGGTTTGAAATGTTCGGCGGTCTAAAATAAGTACTTGGCACTAATAAAAAAGATGGATTGTTCCACCGAATCCTTAGTCACCTACATAGCGACTGCCATTTATGCAAAAGCCATGAATGGGGCAACTAGTGCGCGGGCGACCACCACGCCACTCGGGTTTACTTACCTTCTCACAGCAGAGGTAGTGGTACTCGCCAGTGAGTGCCTTCTTCTTGAG
>Ga0209189_1000286_pt1 | contig 43234 bp, 45 predicted proteins | sample C_130820_EF_Meta_FD_187308 | JGI IMG/M metagenome (GOLD analysis project Ga0209189, IMG submission 187308) | Freshwater microbial communities from Lake Croche, Canada to study carbon cycling - C_130820_EF_MetaG (SPAdes) (version 3) | ecosystem: Environmental > Aquatic > Freshwater > Lake...
TCGATACAGAAGCAGAGCGATTCATAGAGTTCGAGCGCTGGTGGGGTGGCTTTTGTTTCATGACTGAAGCAGAAATTCGTTGGATTGTAGAGAATTTATTTATTGGTAATAAGCTAGCTAGTGGCGAAGCAATTTTAGATGGTGAGCGAGTTGACTTAAAAAAAATAGAATCGCCAATTATTGTTTTTGCTTCCCATGGAGACAACATTACTCCACCACAGCAAGCTTTGAATTGGATTCCAGATCTGTATTCGAGCGCCGATGAAATCAAAGCGCTTGGACATCGCATCGTCTATATGCTGCACGACTCTATTGGGCATTTAGGCATATTTGTATCAAGCAAAATTGCAGGCCGTGAACATGAAGCCATTACTGATACGGTACGTGCAATTGAAGCACTCTCGCCAGGGCTGTATGAAATGATTCTTGAGGATGATGACGAGCGCGTTCACATTCGCTTTGAGCCAAGAAGCATTGATGATATTTTGCATTTAGATCACAACCGCGAAGAAGAGCCTTTATTCGCTGAGGTGGCACGCATGTCAAAAATTAACTCTGAGACTTATCAGAGGGTTGGGCGTCCATTAGTAAAGGCTTTAACCACGGATGAATCAGCGCAATTGATGCGTAATTTGCACCCTTTGCGTACGCAACGATTGGTATTCTCGGATAAAAATCCTTTTATGCCGATGTTTGATTCTTTGAGTAATCAAGCGAGTCAAAATAGGGTCAAACTTAGCCCTACAAATCCCTTCCTTGTTGCTGAAAAAATTAGCGCAGAGATTTTTGAAATGCAACTGAATCTCTATCGTGATGTACGAGATGCCTGGGCAGAGAGCTGCTTTTTTGCAATGTATACCTCACCAATTTCAAGGGCGATATTTCATCCGACTGCAGAAGAGCACCCCCTACAGTCTGAGATTGACGTTATGAAAATGCCAGAAATTCAGGAAGCTCTAGCTAATATTGAGAGTGGTGGCTTGGCAGAAGCTTGTGTACGTATGTTGCATCTTTTGAATAAAGCTCGTGGCTACGTGCGACGTACTCGTCTTGAGCGTGAGCTGCAGGTACTGAAACGTCAAGATTTATTTCCAAATTTGAGTGACCAGGACATTAAAAAAATCCTACATCAACAAGCTTTGATTGTAGATTTTGATCAAGTCAATGCATTAGCTACCTTGCCTTTGCTGCTCAAAACGCCCGATAGTCGTCAGGCTGCTTTAGATTTAGTGATGGAGATTGCTGGTCCGAGAGAAAAAATGCATGCAGCCGCTTTAAAAGAGTATGCGCAATTTGAAGTGCTCCTGTCATGAATGCCTTAGCCCATGATTTATATAATCATCTTTGGTCTGAGCTTCAGGTGGGAGATGAGGCCTCAATTAACCACACAGTCACAGCAAGAGATTTGTATCTTTTTGCGCATGCTTCGGGAAATTTAAATCCCAACCATATGCCACATCAAGATGTGGCTCAAGAAGAAGGCAAAGAGACAACAGCTGGTGTGGTAGCGCCTTCAATGTGGATAGGCGCATTGGTATCTAGTGTTTTAGGTAATATTTTGCCAGGCCCTGGAACCTCTTACCGCAAACAAAGTTTTGATTTTGTCGGTCACGCACAAATTGGAGATCAGCTGAAGATCCATGTCAAGCTCATCGAAAAGTTAGAGTCACCCAGAGCCTTATTTATGACTGAGGTAAGTACTAGCAAGGGTGAAATAATCGCTGCTGGAATTGCAGAGGTCGATGCGCCCTTGGAGAAAATTTCTCTCTCGTCAGATCAATTGCCTGGCTTGCTCTTGGAGGAGCATAATCATTTTGAGCGCATTATTAAAGCAGCGCAACATCTTCCCCCTATGCTTACAGCAGTAGTTTGTCCTGATGATGCTAAATCTTTAGGTGGGGCTTTAATGGCTATGCGTTCAGGGCTCATTCTGCCAATTTTGCTCGGTTCACGTGAGGCTATTGAAGCGGCTGCGAATGAAGCTAATGAAGATATTCGTGAAATCGAAATCATTGATATTGCCGATCATAAACAAGCTGCTGCAGCTGCAGTCGCCCTAGTGCATCAGAATAGAGTTAAAGCGATCATGAAGGGTAATGTACATTCAGATGAATTGCTATCACAAGTGGTCAAGAAAGACGGCGGATTACGTGGAGCGCAACGGATTTCACATGTGTTTGTATTAAATGTGCCAACCCTAAGTTACCCCTTGTTTATTAGTGATGCTGCAATTAATATTGCCCCAGACTTAGCTACGAAGGTTGACATTACCCAAAATGCTATTGACCTAGCCTGTGCTTGTGGAATTACTCTTCCACATGTCGCTATCTTGTCAGCTGTAGAGACAGTGAACCTGAATATTCCTTCTTCGATGGATGCAGCTATTCTAGCGAAGATGGCAGATCGTGGTCAGATTCATGGCGGCCTAGTTGATGGGCCCTTGGCTATGGACAATGCAATCGATCTTAACGCTGCCAAGACTAAAAATATTAGCTCACCAGTTGCAGGCAAAGCTCAAGTTTTAATTGTGCCCAATTTAGAGGCAGGCAATATGTTGGTAAAACAACTTACATTTATTTCGCATGCACAACCCGCTGGTTTGGTTTTGGGTGCCAAGGTGCCCGTGATGCTTACCAGTCGTGCAGATAGTGAGCATGCGCGCATGGCCTCTTGTGCGCTAGCCTTGCTATATGACGCTTATCGCCAAAATGGCGCTTCGGTCTTTACGCATTAGATTTTCTGGAGAACTGAATTGAATACAACACGCATCCCAGCCATTCTGGTAATCAATTCAGGATCATCGTCAATTAAATTTGCAGTGTTCGATGATGCTAATTTATCTGAGCTGGTAAAGGGTCAGATAGATGGAATTGGCTCGCATGCTAGTTTTAAAGTCAAAAGCCCTGATCAGCGTATTCACGAGACTATCACCTGGCCTCAAGAATTGGCACCGCAGGATCATAATGCGGCCCTAAAAGTTATTTTGGAATGGCTGCATGATGTTTTGTCCTATGTGCACATTGTGGCTGTGGGCCATCGCGTTGTTCATGGAGGCGCTGTGTATCTCGAGCCCGTTTTGATCAATGATTCCGTAATTCATGAGCTTGAATCATTTTATGCGCTCGCTCCCTTGCATGAACCCCACAATATCTCTGGAATTAAAGCGGCTCGAGAGGTATTTGGCGATATTCCACAGATTGCCTGTTTTGATACCGCTTTTCATCGTAGCCAGTCTTTTATAAATGATACCTATGCTCTACCACGTGCCCTTTATGAGGAAGGTGTCAGGCGTTATGGTTTTCATGGTTTGTCATATGAGTTCATCAATAGTTATGTACAGCGATTCTTACCCGCTTATTTTGGAAAGAAAACAGTAGTAGCACACCTTGGTAATGGCGCATCTTTGTGCGCGATTGAGCATGGCCATGCAGTTGCAACCACTATGGGGTTTTCACCTTTAGATGGCATTCCAATGGGATCACGTTCCGGTCAAGTTGATCCTGGGGTCTTGCTCTATTTAATGCAATATAAACAATGGGACGCGCAAGAGATTTCTAATTTGCTTTACAAGGAGTCTGGATTAAAAGGTCTTTCGGGTGGTTTATCAAATGATATGCGGACACTTGAAGCCTCCAGTGCCATTGAGGCTAAGGAAGCTATTAGTTATTTTGTGCAACATGTACAGCAAGAAATCTTGAGTTTAGCGGCCGTCATGAAGGGGTTGGAAGTATTGATATTCACTGGTGGTATTGGAGAAAATTCTGTCTTCATTCGGGAGCAAGTGATGCAAGGGTTGCAATGGGTTGGGATTGAACTGGATGCAGGTGCGAATATTGACGGTGCACAGATTCTCTCGACCACCTCTTCCAAAGTAACTTGTTTACGTATTGCAACCAACGAGGAATTAATGATTGCTAAAAATACACATAATTTATCAATTACTCGAATCCCTGAACCTTTGGGCGCCTAATACAAGATGAAAACTGCTAAACACGTAGATGAAATCGTTAACTGTATTTTGCCGGGATCAACCTTGATGATTGGCGGATTTATGGGCGTGGGTAGTCCACATCGTACGATAAATGCCCTTGTAAAATCTGGTCAAGCGGACCTTACTATCATCGCAAATGATACGGCCATGCCAGGAGTTGGTATTGGAAAACTCATTTCTAGTGGACAGGTTTCACGGGTAATTACCAGTCATATTGGCTTAAACCCAGAGACACAAAAAAAGATGTTTGCTGGTGAAATCCAAGTTGAATTGGTGCCGCAAGGTTCTTTAGCTGAACGGATTCGTTGTGCCGGTTATGGTCTAGGTGGGGCTTTAGTCAAAACAGGCCTTGGTACGCTCGCTGCAGAAAATAAATCTACTGTGATGATTAATAATGAAGTTTGGTTATTGGAGTTGCCACTGTTTGCTGATTTTGCCTTAATACATGCACATCAAGCAGATTACTTCGGTAATCTTAGTTACCAACTCACGGCGACTAACTTTAATCCAGTGATGGCTATGGCGGCTAAAAAAGTTTTTGCAGAAGCCAATGAAATCTTACCAGTGGGGATGATTACACCAAATGATGTAACCACTCCAGGGGTTATTGTTGATGAGCTTATTGCGGTGGAACGGATCAGATAAATCATGAATGCACAAGAAATTATTTGCCGCCGAGTAGCCCTAGAGTTACGTGAAGGGATGTTAGTCAATTTGGGTATTGGATTGCCTACAATGGTGGCCAACTATATCCCCAAAGGACTGAACGTATTCTTGCAATCAGAAAATGGCTTGATTGGCTTGGATGCGAGACCTCCAGAAGGCATGGAGGATGATGATTTAACCGATGCGGGTGGTGGTTATGTTACTGCCATACCAGGGGCTACACGCATTGATAGCGTGATGTCATTTGGTCTCATTCGCGGCGGGCATCTGGACATCACGGTTTTGGGTGGCTTACAAGTTGATGCCAAAGGTTTATTAGCTAATTGGATGATTCCAGGGATACTTGCTCCCGGTATGGGTGGGGCGATGGATTTGGTTACAGGTGCTAAGCAAGTGATTGTCGCTATGCAACACACTGCTAAAGATGGCGCATCTAAAATTGTTCCAGAGTGCGCCTGGCCTTTAACCTCCATTCGTCCTGTAAGTCAGATTGTGACGAATCTTGCATTTATTGAGGTGACTTCAAGCGGTCTCTTGCTAAAGGAAACTGCTCCAGGAGTCTCTGTAGAAGCAGTGATCAAAGCCACTGCTGCGCCATTAATGATTTCTCCAGCCATTTGTGAAATGGTTTTATCAGACAGTTAATAAGTTAGGTCTCAAAGTCATGACAATAAAATCAATCGGTGTTATCGGTGCGGGCATTATGGGCAATGGCATTGCTCAGGTATGTGCTACTCATGGTTTGGAAGTGACTATGATTGATATCAATGATGCGGCGCTCGAAAGGGGTATGGATACCATCACGCGCAGTTTAGAACGTATGGTGAAAAAAGGCACTTACTCTCAAGATCATCTGGCGCAGGCACTAAAGCGAATCGCAGTGAGTACTGACTATCAAAAATTAGTGAACTTAGATTTAGTGATCGAGGCAGCCACTGAAAATCAATCTTTGAAAGAAAAGATCTTGCATGAGGTAGATAGCCTAGTTTCAAAAGAGACCATTATTGCTACCAATACTTCATCATTGTCGATTACTAAATTAGCAAGCCTGAACTCCAATCCCGAACGTTTTATCGGGATGCATTTTTTTAACCCAGTACCACTGATGAGTTTGGTCGAAGTGATCTGTGGTTTGCAAACCAGTACTACGACCCGAGATAGCGTGATTGCATTTGCCCGTGAAATTGATAAACATCCCATTGCTGTAAAGAATGCGCCGGGCTTTGTTGTGAATCGTATTTTATTGCCAATGATTAATGAAGCCTTCTTTGTATTAGGTGAGAGTATTGCCTCTCCTGAAGATATCGATGAAGGCATGAAGTTGGGCTGCAATCAACCGATTGGCCCCTTAGCGCTGGCCGATATGATTGGATTGGACACGTGCTTAGCGATCATGGAGACCTACTTTAGTAGCTTTAATGACTCTAAATATCGCCCTGCACCACTTTTACGGGAGCTAGTGGCTGCAGGGTATCTTGGTAGAAAAACCGGTCGGGGTGTGTTTCAGTATTAGAGAGAAGTAAGGGTGTACTCCTACTTTTTCAAACCCATGCAAGCTTTGATTGCCTATCAAGAATACTTGATTTATCTGCCCTTATAGAGCATTTGCCGCTGGTTCAACTGCAGATGTACTAGCGTTACTAATGAGAGTAAGATCTAATGGATAAGTGCTAAAAAATGATCGCATTACTGTGCCGTTTTTTATTGAGATCCGCTTGGTAACAAAGCTTTACTGGGAATGAATTTGACACTTTCAAAATCTTAATGCTCATCATTCCTTAATAATGATGTTTTATGGTGAATATTTAAAACACTAGCTTAATTTGCAAACACTAAATATCTGTTCAGATTGGGGTACTAAATCATGATTGATGCATTAATTTTCAGCAGAATGCAATTTGCAGCCAATATTACATTTCATATTTTGTTCCCTACTATTAGTATTGCTTTGGGGTGGTTCCTGTTTTATTTCAAGCTCCAATACCTTCGTACGCAAGTATCCATCTGGAATGAAGCCTATAAGTTCTGGGTCAAAATCTTCGCGCTTACCTTTGCTCTTGGTGTGGTGTCGGGTATCACTATGAGTTTTCAATTTGGTACAAATTGGCCTGGTTATATGGAGACAGTAGGCAATATTGCTGGGCCATTGCTAGGTTATGAGGTTCTAACGGCTTTCTTTTTGGAGGCAACCTTTTTGGGTGTAATGCTGTTTGGTAAAGATCGGGTATCCCAAAGGGTTCATCTTTTGGCTTGTTTTCTGGTGGCATTTGGCACAACCTTGTCAGCCTTTTGGATTATTGTTCTGAATTCTTGGATGCAGACGCCCCAAGGATTTGAGATGATCAATGGCCAAGCGCATGCTACAAGTTGGCTGGAGATTGTTTTTAACCCCTCCATGCCTTACCGACTGGCGCACATGCTGACAGCCTCATTTTTAACAGCCAGTTTTGTATTGATCGGAATTTCTTGTTACCGTATCGCTCGTCAATCCAAATCTCCAGTGAATGCCCATGTATTAAAGATATCCCTTACAGCAGCATCTGTCCTAGTGCCGCTGCAAATATTTTTGGGGGACCTACATGGTCAAAACACATTGCAATACCAGCCGGCTAAGTTAGCTGCAATGGAGGGTATCTGGAATACTCAAAAAAATGTTCCGGCAATACTATTTGCTATACCTGACCAAAAAAGTAAATCTAATTTATATGAAGTTGCCATACCTAATTTAGCTTCTCTTTATTTAACGCATACTTGGGATGGTGAAGTTAAGGGTCTCAACGAATTTGCTAATCAGACCCCACCAGTCGCCCCAGTTTTTTTTGCATTCCGAATTATGGTCGGAATCGGGTTGTTAATGCTCATGAGTGCTTGGCTTGGACGATGGTATCTTTATAAGCAAAAGCAAATGCCAATGTGGCTCACCAAATCTATGGTGTGGATGACGTTTTCTGGATGGGTGGGAGTGGTTGCTGGGTGGTATGTGACTGAGATTGGTAGACAGCCTTTTTTGGTATCGGGCGTTCTCAGGACTGCGGATGCAGTAACAAATCAAGCTAGCGGCATGGTTTTTAGCACCCTACTTTTATACTTAATCTTATATTTTTGCTTGCTTAGTGCCTATGTTTGGACAGTGTTCTACATGGCGCGCCGTGCAGATGCTCAGGAGGGTAATGTTCAACAAAATACCCCGAATATTTCAACATCTCCCTATTTGAAGGTGGCGGAATAATATGACTCTCTTCAATATGGATCTCACACTTGCTGCTAACTGGTTACCTCTTTTCTTCTTGTTCGCGATGGGTTTATCCATCATGTTGTATGTTGTATTAGATGGCTACGATCTCGGGGTGGGTATCCTTATGCGCTCAGTAGATGACACTAAGAAAGATGAAATGATTTCATCGATTGGACCATTTTGGGATGCCAATGAAACATGGATCGTATTGGGTGTAGGTATTTTGTTAATTGCTTTCCCAATGGCTCATGGTGCGATCCTTCATGACCTGTATTTGCCAGCAGCAATCATGTTGATGGCACTGATCTTGCGTGGAGTATCTTTTGACTTTCGTGTCAAGGTCAACATAGAACAAAAGCCCTTATGGAACACTTTATTTTTTATTGGTAGTTTGACTGCTACCTTTTGTCAGGGGGTAATGATTGGGCGCGTAATTTTAGGCTTAGAAAACACCCTGTATGCTTGGTTATTTGCAATTTTAGTAGGCATTTGCTTGCCGTTTGGGTATTGCCTATTAGGAGCAACCTGGTTGATTCTCAAAGCGGAGGGCGAATTACAAAGAATGGCAATTACCTGGGCCAAAAAGAATTTATTAATGACTGGTGTTTGCATTTTAATTATCTCTGCCGCGACACCATTGCTTAGTCAGCAAATGTTTGAAAAATGGTTTTCCTATCCAAATATTTTATTTTTGGCGCCCATTCCCTTTTTGACTCTGATTTGTTTTTATTTAATTGTTCAGCGCTTAAATAAAATAGCAGGTGGCAATCCTAGTCGCGAATGGAGTCCATTTGCTTTAACTGTAGCTATATTTATTCTATCTTTTGCTGGTATTGCATACAGCTTATTTCCGTATTTAATTCTGAACAAAATGGATATTTGGCAAGCTGCATCGGCTACCGAATCGCTATGGGTAATTTTTATTGGGGTAGCCTTTGTGTTGCCAGCAATTTTGGCTTATACCTTCATGACTTATCGAATCTTTTGGGGAAAAACAAAGCCCCTAAGTTATTACTGAAGCAGAGACGTTGTATTGAATAGATATCCTAGGAGCTGGGCGTATATAGTCGTTTTTGATTTCACCCTTAGGCCCCAGGTTCAAGTCCTAGTGGGCCCTCTAAAAAAGCAAACCCTCATCAGAAATGGTGAGGGTTTTGTCATTTGAGATTTACTCCTCTAAATCCTCACTACTTTCATCGATTCGATATTCCACTTTGAATTTCTTTGACATTGAATGTAAAAGTGGATTGTCATGATGTGCGGATAGATCAGTTGGATAGTAATAGCCATAAAAAGGTATTGGCTCTTTTTCAACAAGCTCGCGATCTTCGGTAGTAAAGGTAGTCATCAGTACTCTCCCTAAATGAATCACATGTGGTTACCTATGGGCTGTTAGAGCAAGCTGAGGAGACCGGAAAGGAGCAGAATTGCTCTTCATCTCCCATAAGTAGATCTTGATCTTAATGAATAAATGTGACACAACTATTCATTAATGCAATTTTTTTAACTAATGTTACATAGTGAAATTGTCATCAATGGAATTGAAATACAGACCCCTAGTATGACAAGGATGTTTAAAAAAATTCATATAAATGACATATAAAAAGTGGAGAGTACTTTCAGGTTCAATGCCAAATTGAAGGAGCGTAAAAATGCTAGACCAAAACTTAAATGATCAGGTTATTAATTTAAGAAGAATGGCTGCTGAGTATTTTCAAAAAGCAGCATGGAATCAGTTATTGGCTTTAGAAAACTATCAGAAGAATAATTTATTAGCTGCCGAGCGTTTTGCACAACTCTCTTTCGATGATCAAATGAACGGGGTAGAGTGTGCAGAGTTAGCTGATGCTGAGTCTCTTCAATTCCTAGATCTCGATATTGAGGAAGAATATTGAGCATTGCTCATTTCTTATTCTGTCTAGAAAACTACGTTGTGAAAAGAGCGATCCTATTGTGCTTGTTAATGGGTAGTCAATCTTGTTTTGCCATCTCTGAGCTGACTCCCTATGATTTGCAGGTTTTGGTAGAGAAATTAGGGGCTAGCTTTAGGATTCAGGCTAGCTATATAACGCCAGTTAGTCAGTGTGAGGCTTATACCTTTTTGACAGATTATGAGGACATCAAAACAATTCCAGGAATTGTTGAGTCGAAAGTGCGCAGAAGGAATGGCAATAGGGTGACTGTAGAACGGCTGATTGAAGAACGCGTTTTACTATTCCCGATTCAACTTCGATCTGAGGTGGAATTTACAGAGCTACCAAATCAGGGCCTCAATTTCATTCAGACTAAGGGCGATAACAAAGCTTATTCTGGGACGTGGCGACTACAAACCAATGAGAGGGGTGTATTGGTGCGATATACCAGCGTTATCGTGCCAGATTCTGTCATTCCTACTGGGATCATAGAATATTTCATGAGAAATAACATTCGGAAGGGTTTCGAAATGATGGCTGAGGGGATGGAGCGCAGCCGCGACACTCTCAGTTTGGCTTGTAGATAGCTTATCACTCTGGCGAGTACTCAAACAAAGCTTCACCCATGCGAATGTAGTCTCCTAAATTGAGGCTGGGTAGCAAGCGATAATTTTTTGGAGCAAAAACAATAATAGTCGAGCCGTGCTGGAACCAGCCTAATTCCTCGCCACGATTAACTGCGGCATCACAGTCAATTTCATTGGGACCTTTATATCGCAGATGAAAGAGTAGATTAACGCAGTGCATGCGAATGCTGGCAACCAGAATGGCTGCTACAGGCACCAAAGTCAGGGTTGTACTTTCACTTTCCTTGTCAGGGCGATTTATTTCGCATTCAATCACAGCCCTTTCATTCTTACAAAAGAGTTTTTCAACTCGCTTGAGTGCAATGGGGTTTACATTCCAGGTGTCGCCGGAGATGTAAGTAATTTTTCTGATTCGCATCGCTGTTGGCGCATGAAAGCGGTGGTACATGCTTGACGTAAGTCGCAAGGTTACATATTCGCAACCTTCATAACTTTTGGCCAAGCTCTTATTGGGTATCAAGTCTTCTATCGAGTAAGGAAAGCCTTTGGCTTGAAAAATTTCACCATTGCGCACGCTTCCGGATGCTCCAATCAGCGCATCACATGGACTGACAAGATTGTTTAAGTCTTGATTGATGGGTCTCGCGTTTGGCTTGAGCTCACGCGTAAAGCAGGCATGCATGCTTTTAAAGTGCTGGCTCTTGGCCTCTGATAAATCTAGCGCGGAGAAGAACTTCCAAACCTGAATCGAGATAAAAGCAAGGAGTGGGTTTTCAATTTGACTAAACCAGCCAATAAAGCGAGTCAGTGCATTACGAGGAATGCGATTCGTCAGAAGAAAATTGAGATCTTCTTGGGACAGAATGCTTTGGATGGTCTTTTTCATTGACATAATTTTGTCAAACAAATGAAGTAAAAGTGTCAAGAACGAACAATTGGAGTATTTATGAATGGTTGGATCGCATTAAGTATATTCGGAGCAGGGTTCGGAGTGTGGATTGTTCGGAAGGTCTATACGAGATTACAGTTATCTAAGGCAAAGCATCCCTCTTTAGCTGGCCATTCACGTATGGCAAAGAGGGTGGCTCGTTTAATTCCCTTTTACTCCTTTGAAAGAAATACCTTTTTTAAGGTCGATGGCGCACCAGACGATATTGCCTCCTTAAGAGAGGCTGGATTTATGCGTTTATCGCAGGTCTATAAAGAGCGTTTTGCAAAATCCGTGAGCCTAACCAATCAAGCGGCACAAAACATATCAGACCTACAATTTACCGGCAGGTACCGTGTTCCCTTTCAGTTTAGCGATTTGGTAAGTAAGCATTTGAAGTCAGGTAGCTTTATGCAGTCTTCATCGGGCGTCACGTTGACTGACTTGGACGGCAATACTTTTTATGATTTAACTGGATCCTATGGCGTTAATGTTCTGGGATACGATTTTTATAAAAAATCGATTGAAGAGGGGGCTAGACGGGTTTCTGAACTAGGACCCGTTTTAGGCTTCTATCACCCAATCGTTGTAGATAATGTGAAGCGCTTAGTAGCCATTTCAGGATTAGATGAAATATCCTTCCATATGTCTGGTACGGAGGCTGTGATGCAAGCGGTACGCTTGGCTCGTTACCATACGAAGCGAAGCCATGTGGTACGTTTTAATGGTGCGTATCACGGCTGGTGGGAGGATGTTCAGCCTGGCATAGGCAATCCTCTTCCTCCAAGGGAAACCTATACCCTGAAAGAGATGGATCAAGATACTCTACGAGTGCTGCGCAATCGGAAAGATATTGCCTGCGTATTAGTCAATCCATTACAAGCAATACATCCTAACAAAGGCGCTCCTGGCGACTCATCCCTGTTAGATAGTTCACGTTCAGCCCATTATGATCGTGCTGCCTATACCAAATGGCTCACAGAGTTAAGGGAAGTGTGCACAAAGAATGGCATTGTGCTGATCTTTGATGAGGTATTTGTAGGATTTCGTTTGGCTCAGGGTGGCGCTCAAGAGTACTTTGGTGTTCGGGCAGACATGGTTACTTACGGCAAAACCTTGGGCGGCGGTTTGCCGATTGGCGTAGTGTGCGGCCGAAGTGATTTAATGAAGCGGTTTAGGGATGAAAAGCCAGCGGATATCTGTTTTGCAAGAGGCACGTTTAATTCCCATCCCTACGTTATGGGGGCGATGCAGGTATTCCTAGAGCAACTGGAAACTCCAGAAATTCAAAAAATGTATATTGATTTAGACCGAGTTTGGGATCAGCGTACCAAAGACTTTAATGAGAAATTGATTGCATTGGACTTACCAGTTAGAGCCATAAATATGTCTAGTATTTGGATCATCTCTTACACTGAGCCAAGCCGTTATAACTGGATGTTCCAGTATTACTTAAGAGAACAAGGTTTAGCACTCAGTTGGATTGGTACGGGAAGATTTATTTTTAGCTTAAATTACAGTGATGCAGACATGCAGGCTGTTCAAGAACGGTTTATTGCTGCAGCTCAGTCCATGAAGCAGGATGCTTGGTGGTGGAATGGGGCTGGACTTAGCAATAAAGCGATTAAGCGACAAATTCTCAAAGAGATGCTATTCAATAAAAAATAGCATCTGCCATTCTTTAATACTATGAATTGATTGAGCTCAGATTTTCTTCGCTGACTTCAAGATGATTCATTGGATCAATCAGTTGGCCACGTAATAAATAGAGTGGTGCAGTGGCATAAATTTTCGCATCATGGAATGGATCCGTGATAATTTTTGTCATCCATGCAAAAGCAGCTTCCACATCATGAATAAAAAAGAGGTGGAATGTACGGAAAAGTACGCCACCAACGCCGAGCCAAAGCCACAAAAGGCCAGTTTGACGAATAAAACCTTCGGCATCGGTGAAGGTATTAAAAGCAATAAATTTTTGCAAGAAGACTGGATTGAAGTAAACCAAAACAGGAATGGCTGCCCAAATGGCTAAAAGAACAATTTTTCTATTCAGGTTATAGCCAACTTTGATTTCTTCTTTGTACTCATGCGTGGCTTTATTGACCTCATCATATCCTTTTGGCTCGAAAAAGAAATGACCACTCTGACGAGTTGTCATAGCAACCAACCAAGCGAGCAATGAAGCTGCAATAGGGTCGGTAAAGAGTAAAAAGTAGGCCGTTATGAAACTCAAGGCGCTAACAAAGTGTAGGGATTGATTGATACGGCTATGGTGATAATAGCGGTGATCGTCCCAACGCTGTTTTTTTAGGGTTTCAAGAAATTGAATCAATTTAAGGTCCTCTGAATATTAGAGATCAACATTACAAAAATATGAATGTCACCATATTTACAATTTATTTATGACAAATTAAAGACACAAAATAAATTCCCGCTGTCATAAAACTGTTACTTTCTTCAAGAATACTCAGCCTCAATGAATTCAATTGACATGGGAAATGTTAGCGATACCAAGCTGAATGCTTCAGTAAAGATTGCTATTGTGACGGAAACATACCCTCCAGAGGTGAATGGGGTGGCTAGCACGATCGCAAAGTTTATCAAGGGCTTGATAGAGTTAGGTCACGATATCACTCTCATTCGACCGCGTCAGGGTTTGAAAGATCAGCCAAAAAATGAAGTGAATTTCAATGAAATATTGATGGTAGGTATTCCCATACCGGGGTACAGCGCATTGAGGATGGGGCTACCCCAAAAAAATAGGCTGATTAAGCAATGGACATCCGACAGACCTAGTCTTGTTCATATTGTTACTGAAGGTCCCCTCGGTTGGGCGGCCCTAGAGGCGGCTAAAAAATTAAATATCCCCATATGCTCTGATTTTCGAACGAATTTTGATGCTTATTCAGCACACTATGGCTTGAGTTTCCTCAAAAGCCCAATTCAAAGGTATCTCCGGTATTTTCACAACAATAGTCACTTCACGATGGTGCCAACCCAGGCCCTCAGAAATCAGTTACTCAGTCACGGCTTTGAAAGGCTCAAAGTTCTTGCAAGAGGAATTGATACGGAATTATTTAACCCATTAAAACGTTGTCAGGAATTACGAAATCAATGGGGAGTGAAGGATGATCAAAAAGTAGTCTTATACGTAGGCAGACTTGCTTCAGAGAAAAATCTTCAAGTCACTGTAGACGCTTTTAGGGCAATGTCACAAGTCAATCCAAATTTAAAAATGGTGTGGGTTGGTGATGGTCCTCATAAAGGGTCTTTAAAGCTAAGTTGCCCTGATAGCATCTTTACAGGAGTGCAGACAGGGGAGGCCCTTGCAGCTCATTATGCAAGTGGCGATCTATTTTTATTTTCAAGCTTGAGTGAGACGTTTGGGAATGTAACCTTAGAGGCGATGGCGAGTGGCTTGGCTGTTTTGGCATATGACTATGCAGCAGCACGTCAATATATTGATCATGGTGTCAATGGTCTTTTGGCTAATCCAAATGAGGCTCACTCGTTTATCAATCAAGGGCTTGAGCTAATAAAAGATGGTGTGGATTTGCAAAATATGAGAGCCCATGCGCGACAAACTACTATAGAAGCTTCATGGGATAAAGTGACTAAAAAATTAGAAAATAATTATCAAGATCTCATACTCAATTCTCATTTAAAAGATAAATTAGCTTCATCCCCTGCGTTAAGAGAAATCTGTATTAAGCAATGAATCGTATTTTCTTTACGATAGCATTCTCACAGTTTTTATCATCCTTAGCAGATAACGCTTTACTCATAGTATCTATTGCTCTTCTGGTTTCAATGCAAGAGCCCGACTGGGTATCTCCTTTGCTGAAGATGTCTTTTGTCATTCCCTATGTTCTCTTTGCACCATTTGTCGGCGCTTTTGCAGACTCCAGGCCTAAGGGTCAAGTGATGTTGATTTCTAATATCCTTAAAGCTGGCGGGTGCGGCGTGATGCTTTTTGGCATACATCCATTATTGGGGTATGGCATCGTTGGTATTGGGGCAGCCCTATACGCACCTGCGAAATATGGCATATTGACTGAGCTACTACCATCGGATAAGTTAGTCGCAGCAAATGGTTGGATGGAAGGTCTCATTATTGGTTCGATTATTTTTGGAACCTTATTGGGCGGCTTTCTCATTAGTGATTTTATGTATGATTTTTTCATGCAATTCAAGCTAGATTTCATCAGAGACGATATTTCAAGCTCTGCAGCAATAGCTATTTATTTGATTACAGCTATATATGGTTTGGCTGCCTCACTCAATTTGCCTCTATTGAAAGTAGGATTTTGCTACCAAAAATTGAATTTGCATTGTGGCAATTTAATAAAAGAATTTTCTACTTGTGTTGTGATCTTGTGGCGAGATCATTTAGGTATGCTTTCTTTAGCTGTGACCACGCTATTTTGGGGTGCTGGAGCAACTCTACAATTCATTATGTTGAAGTGGGCTGAAAATGCCTTGCATATGAATCTGTCAGAGAGCGCTGCTTTGCAGGCTATTTCTGCGATAGGCGTTGCCGCGGGGGCTGTTTATGCGGCTTGTAAAGTTTCTCTCAAAGATTCCACTAATGTATTGCCATATGGGGCATTGATGGGCTTGGTGGTCTGCTTCATGGGAATGTATAACGATGAACTTTTACCGCCAATTGTTCTTATTCAAATGCACTCGGTCCAATTAACCCTGAATGATTTACCCGCTTATTTTCTACTATTAATATTAGGTTGTTTATCAGGCTATTTTGTAGTTCCAATGAATGCATTATTGCAGCATCGGGGGTATGCGTTGATGTCCACCGGGCAATCTATTGCCGTTCAAGGTTTTAGTGAAAACGTGTCAGTGTTATTTATGCTCCTAGTCTATTCAATTCTCTTATGGCTAGATCTGAGTTTGCCTCTCATCATTATCGGATTCGGAACAACAGTCTTTTTAGCAATGTTATTGATCATGTATCAAAATTTTGGACTTAAGCCCCTCGTCATCATTGCCCCAAAATAAATTAAGTGAGATATCACTGCTGGACGGTGTTTATTTAGACTATTTCACATTCTGAGAGGCTTTAAACGCGCCTGTCATCAAGTCTCTATACAGTTGGTCAATTGAACAAATGAGTTTCTCGAATTAATAATAGATATTGCCCAATGAAGAGAAAGATTTTTGATGTACTGATGGGATTTAAAGCAGACGTCATTCGATCGCTCCAGCAGCCCAGCATTCCGCATGATTCAAATAAGGTAATGGATTGCTTGGAGGATATAGATCAGCCAAAGAATGAGCTTGAGCCACTAGCACTGCCTGAAGATGCCACAAAAGAATCCACTGCGCCAGTAGCTAAGGTTGTCAGCGTTCGGCCAGAAACTCGATATTTTCTGATTCAAGATAGTGAAGATGATCGAAAAATTGCCTATACGATTTCGGGGGATATGAACGGAAAAAATATTCTCTTATGTTTGCCAGGATTGCTTGAAACAAAGGCGTCCTTTATGGTGATTCATGCCTATTTTTTAAAATTTGATAACTGCAAAATTATTAGCATTGATTTTTCTGGTAGAGGTCAGTCAGACAATATTGCCGATCAAGAGGGCTATAAAATGTCTCTTTATCTATCTGATATTAGTCGATTGATAAAAGAGTTGATCCTTGTTAGTGGCAGATCAACGCAAAAGTTAACCATTCTTGGCACAAGTATGGGCGGCGTACTAGCCATGTATCTGACACAAATCTTTGGCAAAAAGATTTATGGAATTATTTTGAACGATATTGCTTTAACTGTAAATTGGACTTCTTTATACACTTTGTATAAGTCAATGAAAAATGATCTCGGTTTTCGTGAGGTGAGAGAACTTGCTAAAGAGTTAAGTGTTGATGAACGAGTGGTATCCGATGTTCAACTCCCTGGCCACTTTGATCTTTCCTACCAAGCAGATGTCTGGGGCATGAACTTTCATGAGGCGCTTGAGGGCTTTAAGGGTAAGGTAAGCCTGATCTATGGAAGTGATTCAAAAATCTGCACCAAGTTGCGCGTTGAAGAAGCTAAAACATTTATGCCGCATTTGCAGACCATTGAAGTAATAGGTGCTGGGCATCCCGCGCCATTTAATCTCCAAGTTTGTGAATTTATTCAAACCGAAATGAGTATTTAGTGAAATAAATCAGTCTTCAGGTAAGCGATCTAATTTATATAAGCCATTTTTTAATTCTGATACTGTTTTTCCTAGCTCAGAAAGTACTCTCTTTTGCCTTTTTTCAATCGCCAATTTCTTTTCAGTGAAATCAGAAGCATCCTGAGGTTTGTTGGTTTCTAATTCACTATCTTTATTTTTTGTCATAGAGATATATCCAAAATTTTAGAAGCGGTGTTCATAATCTAAGTAAATTCATCATGCAGATGCATTGTGGCAATTTCATGACTTCCAAAAGTTTGTGAACGAGTTTCAAAAAATTCTTTTTCTGCACATAACAAATTGCTTGGATTGTTTATGGCACCTTGTAGTTTATGGGCAATAAACTGCATATCTATTTAGCCAAATTAAATGCATCGCAAGAATTGCTCGCAATCCAATTGCTAGAGCTCAAATTAACTTCATTTTGGGTAAATAAAGAAAACAATCATTTGTTTTTGATGGCTTTAGTAGTAAAGGACCATTGAAAAATTAAAGCTTCAGGTAATTTCATCTCTATACTTTCTTTATGACTAATTCCTTATATGTTTCTTCGCCGGTAAATGCTTTAGTACAGGGAATTTTGAGGGAAGATAAGACCCTTCTTCAAGTTCTGGGACATGGCAATTTTGGTCTGGGAACTTTCAATGATCTTGATGGTGAAATGGTTCTTGTGGATGGGGTTTTTTATCAATTAAGGTCGGATGGATCGGCCCTGATCCCTAATTTAGACATAGGAACACCTTACGCCTGCGTTACCCATTTCAACCCCGTCAAATCCTTTGATGCGCCCAAGAATGGGACCTACTCTGACTTGCAAAAAGTCATAGCGGAGTCAATGCTCTCAAATAATCTGATTTATGCAATTCGAGTGGAGGGTGCATTTACAAAGATTCGCGCACGCTCTGTTCCTAAGCAAGATGCTTACAGACCTTTGGTCGATGTTGCAGATGACCAGAAAGCATTTAACTATGAACATATTTCTGGTCAATTAGTGGGTTTTTGGACTCCAGATTTTATGCACTCTATCTCTGTGCCAGGATTTCATCTCCATTTTTTAAGTGCAGATAAGACTCATGGAGGCCATTTACTTGGATTAATCATAGAAGACGCCAAAGTCTGGCTACAGCCCTTGGATCAGCTGAGCTTGGATTTACCTCATACTATTGAATATTTACATGCTAACTTAGATCAAGATAACTCTGCTGACTTGAATAAGGCTGAGCATTAGTATTCCAAGATGATATAAATTGATAGATATTATTTTGTAGTATTGAAATGTAATTATTAAAATTTTCAAAGAGAGAAAAAAGATGATCAAAAAATACCTCCTCATTCTTCCGATGTGGTTTATTGGTTTTGCGTATGCTCAAACTGCCCCCAATATTCTGGGTACATGGGAAGCGGTATCCGCCGTGAGCTCGGCTAGTGGCACAGAAGATAAGCAGTCACGCCTGGTCTTATCCAATAAAAAGGATGCTGCAATTTTGAAATTTACTATTTCTACGCAAGATGGCGGAGCCTTTCACGGTGAAACAATATGGCGTGATGGAATAAAAAATTTCGTATCAGGCGTGTTCCACAGGGATGGTAAAACTCTGACCTTCTCAAGCGATGTTGGAGTAGGCACTGGCTATGTGATGAATGATGAGATGGAGTTTTGTAGTGCCAGTGTATTAACAACGAAAAATAGGGCAAGTTGCACCCAACTTAAAAAAGTGAAATAAGGAACGGGGGTGCCAGGCTTAACTCCTGGTAGACAAATCAATCATATCAACGACTGAGGAAGAAATTCCTTAGTCGTTTTTCTTTGCATCGCACATAGTGTGTAGGCTAACCTAAGAGAGCGTGACTCAGTATGAATGCTCGATGCATGTTTTTATTGGTTCGAGTGCTTTGTTTTGCTTCAGAATTTGGGAAGAGTTGATACGAAGTTATTGCTTCCGAAACATAAGACCTCAACAATTTGTTGGTGGTCGATGGAGATGAAGGCATTCTTCATTCAATGCATGCTACTGCTTTCATGCTGCCTAGATCTTCTATTGAGGTGATGACCTACTTACTAGTGCTTAACGGTATTGCATGGCAAGAATTGTAATATCGTCAGATTGAGATGTAGATTGGCAATGTAACTCAATATCCTGCAGTAGTTTGTCAACGATTTCATTGCTACTCAGAGTAGATTTCGATAACAAATGACACACTCGATTGATTGAATACAGCTGTCCTTCAGCATTTTCAGCCTCTGTGACGCCATCGGTGTATAGCAGAAGCGTATCTCCGGTCGTTAAGGTTGTACTTCCTACATTAAAGCTATTAACCTGATGAATGCCCAAAATCATATTTCTGGGGCCTGGTAGAGGTATGAATTCTTGATTGGTATTGGCAGTTAATGGCGCATCATGACCAGCATTGATGTATTGAAGCTCACCAGTATTCACATTGAGTATTCCGATAAACATAGTGACAAACATATTGCTGTCATTGTTTTGGCATAGGGCATTATTTACTTCACGCATCGACTCCATCAGCCCGGTAGGCTTGGTGACATTGGAACGAAGAAGCGTCATGATTTTCATCATGAATAATGCTGCTGGAACACCCTTCCCGGAAACATCGCCAATAGCCAAGGCAATATGATTTGAATCGATTGAAAAGGCATCAAAGAAATCTCCACCCATTTCTTTTGCAGGCCTTGTCATGCCATGAGCCAGAATCCGTTCGTGCTCAGGATATAAGTTCCCACCCTTTGGGATCATGTTCATCTGAATAGAGCCTGCGATCGTGACTTCATTCTTTAAGCTCTCATGAATCTTCTGCTCTACTTGCCTCAGCCGATCTAATTCTTCTTCCGCTTTCTTGCTCGCAGAAGTGTCGCGTACCACGCCTAAAAACATGAGTCGTCCGCCAATGACCATGCTACTGGAGATTAAATCCATTGGAAACTTTTCTCCATTAGAGCGTAAGCCAATCACTTCTTTTTTGCTATTGTGAAAAGCCATTGCTTCTTTATCATTGGCGTAGTTTTCTATTCCGTCTTGATACTCATTGGCATGCAATTCATCCAGCAGTATTTTGAAATGCTTACCAATAGCCTTGCTAGATGGAAGCAAAAATATCTGCTCAGCAGCTGGATTGAATTTGACAATGACGCCAGTTTTATCAATCATGATGACGCCATCAAGCATATTGTCAATGACATCTGCGGCCTGATTATGAGCTTCTAGTAATTGTCGATTGAGAGTATTCGTTCTTGCGCGAATGAAATGAGCGGTAATGGTTGCAAAAGTGGCCGTTACGATAACCGTAATGGTATGCGACTCCCAAAGAGTGAGCTGTCCCTTGAATATAGTTTCTTTGGCTAATTCGTATAAGGCCATCAGTGTTGCAACACACAGGTATGTTCCGACCAATTGTTTGGTTGAATAAACAGATTTAAATGCGCGAGATTGAGAGGTCGTTACTTTTGGGTTCATTTAATGGAGGCCGTTCATTTCAAGGCCTCTGGCGCTTTAGGAGATAAACTATATTTTGTCATGAAAGCGACATCTTCTGTTTCGACAGTCGGAAAATTTATAGACGCTAGCTTTTTATAGCTATATCATTTCATTAATTTAATTTACCCATTACACACTATGCCTATAGACTTTACTGATAAAGATAATTTGAGATTAATCACGATTGATGGTCGCTTGGATAGTGCTGGATCCGATGAGATAGCGATGAAATTTGCGGCAATGTCTTCGGGTGCTAAGCCAGCTGTTGTAGTAGATTTGTCACAAGTTTCATTTCTCTCTTCCATTGGTATTCGGTTGATTATTCAAAACGCCAAATCATTGCAAAATAAAGGTGGAAAAATGGTCTTATTTGTTGGAGGTAACGAACAAGTGAGCACCACTTTGGATTCCACTGGTATTAGTACTTTGGTACCAATGTTTTCTGATCTTGGTTCAGCAGAGCAGTCATTTTCAGATTAACTGATTGATTTATTCATGGGTATTACGGGGGCAATAGTGTCTGAATTTGCTATCAAAGCGGACCGTGCAGAGATTAGATCTGCTGCCAATTGGCTAGAAAAGACTTCTTTGGAGTTTGGGGTGCCAGGCAATAAGGCTTTGGTTCTAGACCAGTGCCTTGATGAAGTGCTGATGAATATTGTGATGCATGCTGGCCCTTCTGCAGCCGAATCCCCCGTAGAGCTTGCATTTGCCATTCATGGCGGCGAAGTTGGGAAAGAGGTTGCCATTACAGTCAGTGATTCTGGCAAACCCTTTGATTCAGCTACTACCTCGCCTAAAGCACAAGCAAAGTCACTAGAGGAGGCCGAGCCTGGGGGATTGGGTTTAGCCATTATTCAGGGGCTGTCAAGCAGACTGGCTTATGAGTTTAGGAATGGCCGAAATTTCTTAACTTTCGCAATTCTGATTTAAATTTACAACAAAGGCATTCAATTGTTGGGGTTTGATTTCCCGGGGGCTGTCAAAATTCTGTCATAGTTTTGACATAAATTGGCAATAGACTGAACCCCGTTCGCAGTGGGGTAATTAGCCAATAAATCCTTCATGAATTTTTGGTGCCCACTCTTTTACACGCGCAGCATCTAAATGATTTCGAGTAATGGTGATATGAATAAATATAAGGTTCTCTTTTTGTGTCACCACAACAGCGCTCGCTCGATTATTGCCCAAGCGCTTGCGACTACGCATTTGAGTAACAAATTTGAGGGATATTCTGCAGGCCCTGTTCCAGCCGATGCTTTGAGTCCTTACGCAACTGAAATAATAGAAGAGTTGAACTATCAAGGCGAAGTATTAAAGCCAAAAAGTTGGGATGTATTTTCATCTCCAGATGCCCCCAAAATGGATTTCATTATCTCTTTATCGGATAGAGCCACTGGCGAAGATGTCCCAAGGTGGCCTGGCAGTCCCGCCACAGCCCATTGGGATTTTCCAGATCCTGCGCATACTGATGGCACGAACATGGAAATCAAAAGAGCTTACGTAAGCTTATGGAACGGACTGCAAGCTCGCATCGATATCATGGCCGCTCTCTCTTTTGAGAGGCTAGACAAATATAGGCTCCAGGATGAGTTAAAAGCAATTCATCAAAATCTGCGGTGAAGTTCATTGTAGGGCCCGATTCTTATGTGCCAGCTTGGTTTTATTGCATATCCGCCTTATTGCTATGGGGTGAGCTTTGAGATTGCTTGCACCCATTAGAAAATTTACCTGTCAGCTCTCCATGAAGTTAAGCGAAATGAGACTGAAGTCAAAAAAATCTAAGATTATTGCCGCATTCATTTCTATTGTTTTTGCGGGAATACTCGTTCTTGGTGTGAGTGCCTATTTTGAGTTGCCTCCAGGGGTGCTGGTAAAGCCATATTTACATTCAGAATTTGATAACAATGCCGATTTGCTAGATGTTGTAGCGATTGCGGATTTTTCTGGGCCAACGCGCATGATTGGTCAAGATCTTGCCCAGGGTTTTAAAGATGCAGCAACTGCCGGCAATATTTCAAATGATGTACGTCTCATTATCAGAGATGATCGGGGTAACGCTAATGCAGTGGCTGCATTAGCTGATAGTGCTGCTGCTGGCTTTAGTACGCTAGCAGTAATAGGTCCAACTCAGGCGCTGGGCTACCAGGATATGACTAGCTCTTTGGAAGAGGGCATGGTTCCGGGATTGGTACCTATCAGTCCACCGAACGCTCATCAAAATGAAAAATGGATATTTGCTTTACAACCTAGCCAAGAAAGACAGGGTGAGTTTGTAGCCAATCTGCTGCTGAAAATCCAAAATTCAAATTCAACTGCATTCATCACCCTTGAGGGTGATTCAAAAAATGGCTATGCAAACGGCTTTCAAAAAGTGTTTTCTAAGATTGGAAAAAATAACTTCGCATTGAAAGTGTGGCCAAAGAATGGTGATAAAGAAGCTATTGCACAACTCCTGAAGTCCATCTCTACTTTTGACTTCGTTGCCTTCTCATTGCCAACGGATCAAGCTGTTCAGTTAGTCAAGGGCTTGAAAGACGATCATTTCATGGGGCAGTTGGTGGGTTTTGGTGGCGCAAGCCTTCCCACGTTCCCAGACCAGTTTCGTGAATTTCCAAAAGAACGTTTAGCCCCAGGTTTTTATACAAATGGCTTAATGAGTGTGACGCCGTTCCTCCCAAGCATGGCAGATGAGCGTGCACGTAAATTTATTAATACCTATCAAAAGCAGCGTAAAGAAAATCCCTCTTGGGCATATGCTTATGGATACGATTCTGGCTATTTACTAAGCGCCTTTATTGAGAAGCTAAAGCGGGAAACCCCGGAGTGGAAAAAGCTTCCTCCCGAGGAGATCCGTAAAAGCTTCCAGAGCTATCTAGCCTCCTTAAATAGTAGTCAGGGAGCGGAGGGGGCCTTCACTGGGCGTATGCGCCTAGATCAGAATCAGGAGCGGGATATTCCGCCAACATTGGTTTCTTTTCAAAATGGTAGGCAGCTACCTTATTTAATTCAGTATGGAACGGATGCTGCTCGGTTTAATTTTTCTGAAAAAGTTGCAGACAATAAAATTCAAGTAGACAACCGAGTGTATGACTTGGTGCCGGTCATATTTACTGGCCTTATTCCGCGAGAAATTAGTTTCATTAACTTGGAAAAAAGAACCTTTACTGGAGAGGTTGATATCTGGTTTCGCGGTAGCCTGGCAATTGATGCTGATGACATCGTTTTCCCAGCTCTATTTACGGATAACCCATCATTTACTGTTCTAGAGTCTTCAGATAGTAAGTACGAAAAATATCGCTTATACCGTTTTCGCGGGGTCTTTAAATTTGAAGCCTTGGCGAAAGATTTGGCTCTGGGTCAGCTGCCTTTGACGATTGCCTTTAGGCATAAAGCATTTGATTCTTCTCAATTACGTTTTGTCATTGATGAAGTGAATAATGGCAGTGCAGCCTCCATTATTCAGGGCATGGAGAAGGCCGAGGTCTTGTCACCAGAAATGGTCTACCGAGTAGAGACTACAGGACTTGCGATCGATACTGACATCGTCAAATCATTAGGAAATCCAGCTTCAATAACAGGCGAAAGAAGCTTCTCCGAATTTAAGGCTTCATATGGCTTGCGCAATAAAAATGCCATGCTTGGCTCCTATGTAGGCAGTAAGTTGGATTGGAGAGTTTCAAGTGGAATAGCCTTTTTGCTAGCCCTGATTGCTTGTTTACCATGGTTTTTGAAAAGGTATTTTAAAAATCGCACTAAGCTAGCGCGCCTTATCACCATTGAAAGTGGATTGTTAGCGGTATTTTTCGTAGAGACCTGTTTATTTTTTAGTCCTGCTTTAGATAAAGTAAACGCCATCTGGTTGGTGACTATCCAGAATTCATTTACTGCTTTTTATTATTTCGCCATTGCCGCCACTTTAAATCTAGGCGTTGATTGGACGATTGAAAGGCAAAAGTCAAAAAAGACCGCTTTACAGGGTTCTCTCAGGGTGCTCCTGTCGACCATTATTTACTCTACATTTTTTGGCTTTTATTACACCGATGTTTTAAACCGGGACATTCTGCCTGTTTTGGCTGCTTCCTCAGTCATTCTTACCGTAGTTGGTCTCGCCCTGCGAGAGTTAATCTTGGATGCACTGGGAGGCATCACAATTGGACTGGAAGGTGCGATTAAGCCTGGCGATTGGATTTATATAAATGCAAAAGATCACAATATTGAGGGAATGGTTGAAGAGTTGGGCTGGAGAAATGTTCGAATCCATTCGCGAGATGGTCTGGTGCATTTCATTCCCAATTCAGTTCTGATTCAACAAACTGTTTCCAATGCTTCCAGTGATGGTGGTTTTTCGAGAGTGGAAATTCCATTTGAAGTAAGCCCAAGCGCCAATTTAGAGCAATTAATTGAGTTGATTAGATCGGCCGTCACCGACCTCATGAAAGACAATGCTTTTGTGGATCACTCGAGATCTATTCATATTATTTGTGAAGAGATTGAATCAGACGGTGTGCAATTAGAGGCACATATCTTTTATCGTGCTGATCAATCCAGAGACCGCTTATCGACATCGGTGCTTGAATTGGTCAATCGTCTACTTCGAGAGCAAAATGCATTACCGTTTATGTCAATCGCTCTTAAGGACCGATCAAATTAGTGCATCAACGCCGTCTTGAACTTGCTCGCTACCCATAGCAAGCATCTCAAGACAGGCTACTTCAAGACTCCTGTGGTTTAGCCTTTATTCCAGACTGAGGAATCAAAAGCCAAAGTCACTCAGTGCAGGATGTTCGTCCGGCCTTCTTCCCAGTGGCCAAAAGAATTTTCTATCAGATTCTTTTATTGGTAAATCATTGATGCTGGCAAATCGACGCACCATAAATCCATTCTCATTAAATTCCCAGTTTTCATTTCCAAAGCTTCTTGTCCAGTTGCCAGAGTCGTCATGGCACTCATATGCAAAGCGAACGGCGATGCGGTTATCTGTAAAAGCCCAAAGCTCTTTAATGAGCCTGTATTCAAGCTCTTTGGACCATTTGCGACGCAGAAATTCCTTAACCTGCTCACGACCTTTTGGAAACTCAGCCCGATTTCGCCAAACCGTATCTTCTGTATAGACTAGCGCAACCTTCTCTGGATCACGCGTATTCCAAGCATCTTCAGCCATGCGGATTTTTTGAATAGCTGTTTCTTTGGTAAATGGGGGTAGGGGTAATTTTTGTTCCATGAAGCTCACTCTACTTTCAGTTGTTTGGGGTAATTGGATGGAATTAGCATAAACATTCTTATTTACCAATTGGAGAATGAATGACAACTGCTGCCCAATTTTGGGGCATTAGTTAAGCGGACTATTGGCTGTCAATGCGCGTTGCATTGGGTTTTAAGGCCGTGCTCCCCCTTTATCCCCTCTCAATGCCAGCAATCACCAATTTGGTGCCAATGATTTTTACGAGATTTGCTTTGGTGCATTGCTGTATCGCTGCGCTATTAAGGATTGTTAAAAATGACATATCAATCTTTACGCATATGTTTAATTATTAAAACCTTTAGGAGACACAAAATGAATTCATATCGCCCCTTTGATCCTGATAGGCCATTATTTAGTAGCCGATGCAGTTGTGGTCGACATGCATCTGATGCTGAGCATGCTCTGGATTTGTCAGCGAGAGTAGATGAGGAAAAAATGAGTGCAGATTTTGTGGAGGCAAGTCTTGTCAAGGCATTATTTCCGCAAGAAAGTCGCCGCCGTGCATTTTTAAAAGCAGTTGGTACTGGCGGTGCAATGAGTGCGCTCTCCGGCTTCTTACCAGTAGGCGCTTTACAGGCAATGGCCCAAGAAAAAGCGCCATTAGAAAAACCTGATCTCAAGATTGGCTTTATTGCAATTACCTGTGCAACGCCTCTCATCATGGCTGACCCTTTAGGTTTTTACAAGAAGCAGGGTCTGAACGTCACATTAAATAAGACTGCTGGTTGGGCTTTGATTCGGGACAAGATGCTCAATAAAGAGCATGACGCTTCTCACTTTTTATCTCCAATGCCATTGGCAATGTCCATGGGATTGGGTTCTGATCCTAGCCAGATGCGCGTTGCAACCATTCAAAACGTGAATGGTCAGGCTATCACTCTGGCCAATAAGCACAAAGATAATCGCGATCCAAAAAAATGGAAGGGAATGAAATTTGCCGTTCCATTTGAGTATTCAATGCATAACTTCTTGTTGCGTTATTACATTTCTCAAGCTGGCTTAGATCCAGATAAAGATATTCAGATTCGTGTGACGCCACCTCCAGAGATGGTTGCTAATCTACGTGCTGGCAATATTGATGGATTCCTGGGACCTGATCCATTTAATCAGCGCGCTGTGTATGACGAGGTTGGTTTTATCCATATCTTGACTAAAGAAATCTGGGATGGACATCCTTGTTGTGCATTTGGAACATCTGAAGATTTTATTAAGAAGAATCCGAATACTTTTGCAGCGCTATACCGTGCGGTATTAAATGCTTCAACAATGGCGCGTGATCCTGCCAATCGACCACTCATTGCGAAAGTAATCTCACCGGCTAACTACCTGAATCAACCAGAAACGGTTGTGATGCAAGTGTTGACTGGAAAATTTGCTGATGGTCTGGGTAATGTTCAAAACGTTCCTGACCGTATTGATTTCAACCCTATCCCTTGGTACTCCATGGCAACTTGGATGCTCACTCAAATGCAACGCTGGGGCTATGTCAAAGGCGATGTCAACTACAAAGACATCTCTGAAAAAGTATTCTTATTGACTGATGCTAAGAAGTATATGGGTGAGACTGGTATCGCTATTCCACCGTTGGCAAAAGCCGGATATAAGAAAGACAAGATCATGGGTAAAGAATTTGATCCAAGCAAGCCAGAAGCCTATCTCAAATCTTTTTCAACGAATAAGGCATAAGAAAGAGGATGAATAAGCTTTCAATAAAGGTTCGTGGGGCAATACTTTCAGTAGCAATTTTGGTCGTTGCATTATTGCTTTGGCATGTAGCAACCGTTCCAAAGGTAGTTTCTACTCCAGTAGCTAGCACGGGGTCCAGTGAATATCAAGCCTTGATGGGTCAGAGTGGTGGGGTATCAGTAGAAAAATCGGGTTTCCCTACTCTCACCCAAATGGGAGAAACTTTTTACAAGCAACTTTCAAGCCCTTTTTATGACAATGGCCCAAACGATAAAGGAATTGGTATTCAGCTTGCCTATTCTTTAGCTCGGGTAGGTCTAGGATTTTTGCTTGCAATGTTGGTGGCGATTCCATTTGGATTCTTAATCGGCATGTCACCATTAGCTTATGAGGCATTCAATCCATTCATACAAATCCTAAAGCCAATTTCTCCTTTGGCATGGATGCCAATAGCGCTGTATACGATTAAGGATTCATCAATCTCTGGCATCTTTGTTATCTTTATTTGTTCTGTGTGGCCCATGTTATTGAATACAGCATTTGGTGTTGCCAATGTTCGCAAGGAATTATTAAACGTCACCAAAACTCTGGAGGTTTCTCCTCTGAGAAAAGCTTTTTTGGTGATCTTGCCGGCAGCTGCACCAACAATATTGACGGGTATGCGAATCTCCATGGGCATTGCATGGCTCGTGATTGTTGCAGCAGAAATGCTCGTTGGCGGCACTGGAATTGGTTATTTCTTGTGGAACGAATGGAACAACCTATCTATCTCTAGCGTTATTTTTGCCATTGTGATGATTGGACTGGTTGGGATGATTTTAGATATGGCCTTTGCACGATTACAGAAAGCAGTTTCCTATGCAGATTGAAAATTCATTTTTAAAGGTTGAGAGCCTTAGTAAGTCATATAAGGCAGATGCACCTCCAGTATTTGAGGGCATCAATTTTGAAATTGAGCGCGGAGAGTTTGTTTGCATCATTGGTCATTCAGGCTGCGGTAAGACAACTATTCTGAATGTCCTTGCTGGACTTGAGGATGCCACCAGTGGTTACGCCTATATGCTCGGGCGAGAAATTAATGGACCAAGCCTAGATCGTGGCGTTGTATTTCAAGGGCATGCATTAATGCCTTGGATGACAGTAATCCAAAATGTGGCTTTCGCTGTTAAGTCGAAGTATCCGGATTGGTCAAAGCAGCAGATTGCCGACCATTCTAAAAAGTATTTGGCTATGGTGGGGCTCGTTAATGCTGAAAATAAAAAGCCTTCTGAGCTATCTGGCGGCATGAAGCAAAGGGTTGGAATTGCCAGAGCTTTCGCAATTGAGCCAAAGATGCTTTTATTAGATGAGCCATTTGGTGCCTTAGATGCCTTGACGCGGGGCGTGATTCAGGATGAGTTGCTCAAAATTTGTAGCGAGACTAAGCAAACTGTCTTCATGATTACGCATGATGTTGATGAGGCAATCTTGCTCTCTGACAAAATTATGTTGATGAGTAATGGTCCTAATGCCCGTATTGCAGAAATCGTCATTAACACTTTACCCAAGGATCGTAAGCGCGCAAGTTTGCATCATGATCCGATGTATTACCCCATGCGAAATCACTTAGTTGATTTTTTAGTAAATCGCTCAAAGGATTTGCAGGCCAAAGGTTCGGCTGGAGGTTTGGACGGCTACCAGCCTATATTGGTATGCCCAGGCTTGCTGTCCCCAGTTACACAATAAATTCAAACTTAAAACACAGGAGAAAAAGATGGATCGTTCAGTAGTTACGCAAAAAATCATTGAAGCCAAGGTACGCAAAGGTATGAAGTGGAGCGATATAGCTAAGGCCATAGGTGAATCCAAGGAATGGGTTACCGCTGGATGCTTGGGTCAAATGACTTTTACTAAAGCTCAGGCTGAGGCGGCTGGCAAGTTATTTGAATTAACCGATGAAGAAATGGCCTGGTTGCAGATTGTTCCCTATAAAGGTTCATTGCCTACTGCCGTTCCAACCGATCCGCTGATCTATCGTTGGTATGAAATTGTCAGTGTTTATGGCACAACGATTAAAGAGCTCATTCATGAGGAGTTCGGTGATGGCATCATGAGTGCGATTGATTTTTCAATGGATATTCAACGTGAGCCAGATCCAAAGGGTGATCGTGTACAGGTGGTGCTTTCAGGAAAGTACCTTTCTTACAAGACTTATTAAGAGTTAATGCATATCTAAAAACCACCTTCGGGTGGTTTTTTTGTATTACTATCAGCTGAACCAGACCGGCTGAAATCAACCATTGTTACTTAAGCAAAAGATTAAAAAACCGTGAATAATAGTTTTACTGAATTAAAAATATCCATATCTATTGCTCTTACTTAACTGAAGGAGGCTTAAGCGATGATGAGCCCTGATGAAATTGCAAGATTAATTCCGGCGGAAAAAGCGCACTTTCGCTCTCCAATACCTACTCAGGCAATTTCAAGTGATGAGTTTTTGCCTGGCATCCAAACCCCCAAGCAAAAAGAGTTTGAGAGTCGCATCAAGGATATTGGTACAACGCTTGCTAAGCATCAAGGAATTCCTCGCCGCCGATTTTTTCAAAGTGCCGCAGGAATGGCGGCAGCTTTTCTCGCCATGAATGACACCTTTGGTCCGCTATATAGCGTTAGTCATGCAGAGGCCGCAACTCCAGAGCTTGCTAATGAGAGGGCTGCGGCATTGAAGGATCAGTTTATTATGGATATGCATACCCATTTCCTGCGTGACGATACTAGGTTAGAAGGTTTTGTGAGATCCCGCGAAGCGGTGGGCAAAGCCTCTTGGAATCCTGCTTTAGTAGGCAAGCCACAAACCTTGGATGACTTGAAGTTTGCAAATTACTTTAAAGAGGTTTATTTAGATAGCGATACTAAAGTGGCTCTGATTTCGGGCTCTGGATCTGAGGATCCTCGAGATTGGTTTTTAACCAATGCCATGAAGGCGCAGGCCCGTCAATCAGTTAATCAAGAATCTGGCACTAAAAGAATGTTCTCACACGCAATTTTCATGCCGGGAATGCCGGGTTGGTTAGAAAAGGCCGAAGCAGATCATGAAAATTTAAAGCCAGATTCCTTTAAAGGCTACACCATTGGTGACAACACTAATAAGCAGCTTTCAAAGCATCCTTGGCGTCTTGATGATGAAAAATTACTGTATCCCTTTTATGAAAAGTTAGCAAAATGGAGCAAAGCGAAGCCAAGCTTAGCGAATGTCTGCGTTCATAAGGGGCTTTATCCGCCATCCGTCACGCAGCAATATCCTCATTTATTAGCTTATGCGAAAGTGGATGATGTTGCAAAAGCTGCCAAAGATTGGCCCCAGCTAAATTTTGTTATTTATCATTCTGCTTTTCGCTATACAGGTGGTACCTGGGATATAGGTTGGGAGCAATTCAGACAATCTGGTCGCATTGATTGGGTGACAGATCTTGCTCAGATCCCACAAAAAACGGGTGTAACTAATGTCTATGGTGATTTAGGTCAAATTTTCGCGCAAAGCACTATTGCTGAGCCAAGGCTATGTGCCGCGATGCTTGGTCAGCTCATTCAAGGCTTGGGAGCAGACCATGTTGTTTGGGGTACTGATGCCATTTGGACTGGCTCTCCCCAGTGGCAAATTGAGGCCTTGCGTAGATTAGAAATTCCAGAGGATATGCAGAAAAAATATGGTTTTAATCCCTTGGGTGCCGCAGATGGGCCGGTGAAGCAGGCGATTTTCGGTGAAAATTCTGCGCGGCTGTATAACTTTACCGCTGTACAGCGAGCCGCCTTAGTAAATGATAAGGTTGCTATAGCAAAAGTGAATTATGACCAGCATGGGGATGGTAGAACAAACTTAAGATATGGCTATATGCAGGCTTAAGTTCCCTTCATAAGGAAAATTTTGCTCGAGCATTACATAATGGGGTCAATAAAAAAAGTCAAGACTTATACCCTGAAATACCTTTTATCTCCTTGAATAAGGTCGAAGGAGTGCGTTTATATTTTGATAACTGTAGTGGATGCCATCAGAGTAGTGGTCGAGGAATTGCGAATGTGGTTCCGCCTCTTGATGGGAATCCTACAAACCTTGCGCCAGATGTATTCCACGTTATCAAGGTTTTCATTCGCTGCATAAATGCCCACAATAGCTTACTTTGTCAGAACCAGTTGGGGTAATTCTGCATCAGCGAATGTGACTGCTGCGCAAGTGAAGAAAGTCAGGGCAAATCCGGGGCTATGAGCTATTTGTAGATCGTAGTAATTACAGTGTTGCGCAGGACGCAATAATATTTAGAGCTTCAACAAGTCTGGCACGCTGTGTTCCAAAGTTCAGTCGGATAAACTTTTTTTGACCAAATTGACTTCCTGGAGATGTGGCTAAGCCTGCATTTAGGAAAAGCTGATAGGGATCTTGATGATTGAGTTTGGTGCAGTCAATCCACGCCAAATAGCTACCTTCCATTTTGTCCAGGCCTAATTCCGTAGTGTTGCCTAATCTTGCTCGAATCAAATCTCGATTGCCTCTCAAGTATTGGATTAATTCTGCTCTCCAAGGCTCGCCTTCGTGGATTGCTGCCATGGTTGCTGTATAGGCCAATAAAGATGGTGGTGCAATAGTTTGATGAAGACCGACATGCATTGCTTGGCGTAAGACGGGGTTTTCTGCTACTGCCCAAGCAAGTCCAATCCCAGGGAAGTTAAAAGTCTTATTTAATGACATTAAGGTAACAGTCTTCTCTGAAATTGCTTTGCTAATGCTGGCAAGGGGAATATGTTTTTTATTTTCATCAAGCACAAGACCCGCATGAATTTCATCTGAGCAAATCCACAAATTGTTTTGGATACAAAAATTTCCAAAATCTTTTAACTCTTCTTTAGTGAATACCGTCGAGCCGGGATTTTGAGGGTTGCAGAATAAAGCCAATCTAGTCTTATTAGTAATAAGGATTGGTAATTGATCGCTTGGTAATATCCAGCGCCCATCATTGAATTCAAGTGACATTTCTTGAAATGCTCTGTTGGCGCTGGAGCAAGCAAGCCGCAAATGATGATAAATAGGTTTTGGAATTAAAACGCTTTCTTCAATTGCAGTAAGTTGCTGAACTACGGTGTATAGGCCAGAAACAACACTAGGCAGAATGACAATCCAATCTGGATCAACCTGCCATTGGTAATGTTCTTTTAGATAGCCAGCAATCAGCACATTCATTTGATGAGGACTATGGGTATAGCCATAAATTCCTTGTTGGACTCTTTTTTCTAGCGCCTCTATGACACAAGGAGGTGATTTGAAATCCATATCCGCAACCCATAGCGGCAATACCTTATTGCTATCAAAGCCATCCCAACGAACAGAATCTGTTTCTAGTCGATTGGTGGTGGAATCAAAATCAAATGCCATCTTTAGCAAGCCTCAAACCCGTCATTTGCCAACGCGCATGGGTTGGGAAAAAATTACGATAGGTCAATCGGGAGTGCCCGGGAGGGGTATATGTAGAACTCCCTCTGAGAACCATCTGATTAATCATGAATTTGCCGTTATATTCGCCGGCGATACCGCCCCATGGTTGATACCCTGGGTAAGGGTTGTAGTGACTGCTAGTCCATTGCCAGACTTTGCCAAAGAGATCGCTATCCTCCTGAGCATGTGATCTCGCAAAGGCTTCCCATTCAAATTCAGTGGGTAAACGTGCCCCAGCAAATCCAGTCAGGTTTTGGCTTGCCCAGCGTGCAAAAGCATCTGCTTCAAAATAACTCATATTCGAAACTGGCGCATGAATATCGAGTGGTGAATTGCCAAAAAGGGAAAAGCGGAAAGGCTGATTTTGCTCATCCTTACTCCAATACAGTGGCGCCGAAATTTTTTCTGCCTGAAGCCATGACCAACCTGCATCCAGCCACCATCTGAAATTTTGATAACCACCATCTTCTATGAATTGAAGCCACTCTGCATTACTGACTAATCGATTACCAATCGAGTAAGATTGATTGAGGGCTGAATGCTTGGGTCTTTCATTATCAAAATGAAATCCCTTGCCTTCATGGCCAATGCTTACTACACCATCAATCCCTTTTAGCCATTGAAATGGCTGCTCTATTGAAGATGCCCGATGACTTTGAGGATAGAAGGCGGGAAAGATTGAATTTTGAGAGAAGAGATGCGCAATATCTGTTAAGAGTAGCTCTTGATGCTGTTGCTCGTGGTTGATGCCAAGCTGAATTAACCATTGCAGTTCTGCAGAAGTTTTTTCTTTTAAGAGTTTAGTAACCCTTGCTTCAATATTGTTACGCCATTCAAGTACTTCTAATAGGGAAGGCCGCGTTAGTAGCCCTCTTTTGTTACGTGGATGCTTATCTCCGATGCCGTTGTAGTAGCTATTAAATAAAACAGCAAACACTCGATTCCAGTAGGCGAAGTTTTCTTCAAAAGGCTTAAGAACCATGAGCTCATAAAACCAAGTGACATGCGCCAAATGCCACTTAGCGGGACTGGCATCCTCCATAGACTGTGCTTGACAGTCTTCAGGACTCAGATTCAGGATGAGATCTGTAGAGTACTTGCGTGATGAACGAAATTGCTCTAGAAGTTCATCGACTGAATTTGATGGATATGCGGTTTTATTGGGCATAAATCACTGCGAAGTAGTCTTTTGGGTCTGTCCAGATTTGAGTCTTTTCAAAGCCTGCATTTTTCAATAATGCCTTGATAGATTCAATAGTGTACTTGTGAGAATTCTCTGTGTGGATGAGGTCACCCTTTTTAAATGCCCTGGAATTTCCTGCCCATACAACATTTAAGTCCTCAAGGGCCTCTAGATAGAGCTCAACCCTGTTCTCTGCATGATTCACTTTGACCGTGTGACGAAATTGCTCGACTCTAAAGTTAGAGCCTAAATGTGAGTTAATCGATCTGAGAATATTGAGGTTAAAAGCGGCTGTTACCTTTAAAGGGTCATCGTAGGCTGCCATCAGCACAGAATCCTCTTTCATCAAGTCAACGCCAATTAATAAACTACCATCATTCGCTTGATTTTTGATTTGTCCCAAAAGCTGGAGTGCTTCTGATTGCAGAAAATTACCGAGGCTGGAGCCTGGATAAAAGAACGTTCTTTTGGTCTTCGCAATAGCATCGGGAATGATCAGTTGCTTAGAAAAATCCATGCCAATACATTGCATGGCGATATGGGGGTACTTGCCTGCAAGCTTTTTTAATGAATCCAGTAGGTATTCGGATGAAAAATCAATGGCTAGATAGTTGGAGGGTTTTAGAGAATGAAAAAAAGATTCTGCTTTTTGACAATTTCCAGCACCCAAATCAATCAGTGTGCCCCCGCTACCTACTGCTTCTGCAATTTGATCCTGATATTGAGTAAAAATACCTTTTTCAGTATTGCTGGGGTAGTACTCGGGTAATAAGGTAATTGCAGTAAAGAGATGTGAACCTAAGGGGTCGTATAAAAACTTTGGAGAAATAGAGGCGCAAGGGGCTATTAAACCCAGCTCGATCTCATGAATAAAATCCTGATGAATTGGGGTAGAGCTTTCAGAGGTAGTCGCTATTTGCATGAATGTTTTAAAACGGAATAAATAATAAAGTCGTTAATCCTTATACAGCATAAAGTTAATATTTGCTTTATGCTAAATCAATACAAGGAGATACTATGAAAGCAATTTGGAATAATGAAGTTTTGGCTGATTCTGGCGCAACTATTGTGGTGGAAGGAAATCATTATTTTCCGCCAGCAAGCTTGAATATGCAGTTTTTTAAGGCATCAGAAAAAAACACCGTTTGCTCTTGGAAAGGTACTGCTAGTTATTACGATGTAGAGGTTAACGGCGAAATCAATAAGGATGCGGCTTGGTACTATCCTGAGCCTAAATCCGCCGCAAATAATGTTGCTGGATATATTGCTTTTTGGAAGGGTATCCAAGTAACTGACTAATCCCATTATTCCCTGTGCTCAGCTAAAACCATCCTGTAAATAGTCAGCAGGTCACCAATCAAAATCAATCATTCCAGCTGGCAAGCTCCTTAGCACCAATTGATGAAAAGACTTGGCATTGTGGAATAGGCGCTTATTTACTTTTTCTATTTCAGGAGCCGGTCTTTATTTAATATTTTCATATTTCTGTCACTCCAATAGTAGAAATTTAAATACAAAATCATCGGTAGAATTCCTTATAAATATCTATCAATGATATGATTTTCATGCTTACCTTGACCAACCTAATGGAGTTTGAATGAAGCAAAAAATGATTAAACAAGTTGTGGCAATTTCACTTTCAGCTACTTTGGCTTTTGCTCCATTAGTCAGCAATGCTTGTACTGCAGTCAATGTGATTGCAAAAGATGGTTCAGTGGTGGCTGGTAGAACCATGGAGTGGGCTTTTGAGATGAAATGGGAGCTGATTGCTAATCCCAAAGGTACATCTATCCCATTAACCGCTCCTGCTTCGTTGAAATTGCCTGCGACAAATCAAAGCAGTAAATATGCGTTTATTGGAGTTGCACCTGGAGTCTTACAAGGAACTCCGGCATATTTAGAAGGCCAAAATGAAGCTGGCCTAGCCATCAGCGGAAATTTCTTGCCCGGCTTTACCGAATATCAAACCGTTACCCCGCAAGATAAGAAATATGTTTCTGTAATTAATTTTGGTGGTTTTGTTTTGGGAACCTTTGGTTCGGTCAAGGAAGCGCGCGCTGAGATTCCAAAATACAAAGTATGGTACGACCCAAGTGAAGTGAAAGGTGTTCCAACACCACCTTGGATACATTACGTCATCACAGATCGTAGTGGCGATAGCATTGTTGTCGAGTTTGTAAAAGGTCAAATGATGATTCACGATAATATTGCTGGCGTTTTGACCAACTCACCAACATATGACTGGCACTTGAATAATGTACGCAACTATTTGTCTCTTACTTCAACAGCAACGGCATCTTTCACTCTAGGTAAGACGAATGTCACTGAATTAGGTCAGGGCGGTGGTCTGATTGGATTGCCAGCAGACTACACCCCTCCTTCACGTTTTGTAAGAGCGACTTATCTCAAGCAGTTTGCGTATCAGCCAAGTAATAGCGTAGATGCAATTTCATTGGCTGGACATATCTTAGACAACGTTGATATCCCAGTTGGTGTTGCTCGGTCTACAGATGGAAAACAAGTTTTTTCTGATTACACGCAGTGGGTTAATTTGAAGGACTTAAAAAATAACCGCATGAAAATCACAAACTATGCAAACCGTACAAACTTCATCGAAATTGATCTGAATCAGGTGTTTAAATCTGGAAAATCAAAGACTTGGCAAATTGATAAGTTACCGTATCCACAAAATGACTTAACGGCAGAACTGTTGAAATAAGATTTCATCAAAACCACCTTCGGGTGGTTTTTTTTCGGGGACGCATGCGTTCCTGGTATGGATAGGGGATGAGAGAGTTTCCTACCAAGGAAGCTTTTCACCCGAGTAGGTTAGAAAACTCCCTGAATCTTCTTTACTGACATTCTCCAGGACGTAAAACATAGCGCTCACAGCCTCGAGAGGATCCCTGCCGATCTGTTGACCGCGAAACGGTTGGGATAATCCAGAGTTCACTGTTCCAGGATGAAGTGCGATAAGAGCGACATTCGGTTTGGTTCTTGCAAGCTCGATAGAGGCTGTCTTGATGATCATATTCAGGGCAGCTTTTGAGGCTCTATAGCTATACCAACCCCCAAGGCGGTTATCTTCAATACTCCCAACCTTCGCTGATAGCGTTGCCATGACACCATGCTTTGGATCTAAGAGTTTTGAAAAGTATCTAATAGTTAAGGCTGGGCCAATAGTGTTGGTATTGAACATTTCTGCCAGTTGAATCGCATTTAAATCATCTAATTTCTTTTCAGGCATCCATTGCTCTGAGTGAAGTACGCCAATCGTATTGATGATCAGTTGAAACGGACCTAGCCCTACAAGACTATTTGCTGAGGTCTCGATTGTCTCGGGATGATGGAAGTCAATCGCATGCTCCGAATTGCGGTGAATGCCAATCACTCGAGTACACGATGGATGCTTTTCAAGCAACCGTACGAAGCTAGATCCTATTGTTCCTGATGCCCCAATGATGAGGGCGCTAAATGGTTTTGGCAGCAAGCTCATGAAGTCTTTTAGTGAAGTAAATGGGATTTATCTAGAACTTTAGCTCAGATCGCATCAGAATGTGCGTGCTGAATTTGGCTGTTCAACATTTATCCTATTTGCTTGCTATGCTTAGAGATATTTTGAAATCTGAACTGCAATAAATGAATATTCATGCTGATTACAGTCAACGGGTCGTTCTAAACCATCATAACTTGCCCTGGATTCCCAGCCCTGAGTCTGGGGTTGAAAGACGCATGCTAGATCGCATAGGCGATGAGGTGGCAAAAGCAACTTCGATTGTTCGCTATCAACCAGGATCTCATTTCCAAACGCATACTCATGAATTTGGTGAGGAGATATTTGTTTTAGATGGCGTGTTGAGTGACGAGGCCGGTGATTATCCATCCGGAACTTATCTCATGAATCCACCAGGATCTTCCCATGCACCATTTAGTCAGTCTGGTTGTACGCTGTTTGTGAAGTTACGACATCTTGGTCAGGATCAATTGGTGCGAGAAGTGGTTGATACCAATACTGCCCCTTGGTACCAAGGCATGGTTCCAGGTCTCCATGTCATGCCATTGATGCAGCAGGGCAGTGGATCGACATTAGTTCGCTGGGCCCCGCAAACCTATTTCAATCCCCACAAACATTATGGCGGTGAAGAAATCTTTGTGGTCAATGGTGTCTTTGAGGATGAGCATGGACGCTATCCAGCCGGCTCATGGATTAGAAGCCCACATATGAGCTTGCATCAGCCTTTTAGTAAAGAGGGTTGCACAATTTTTGTGAAAACTGGGCATTTATTAGATGATGCTAGCAATCAGCAAGCCAGTTACTCGCGCTGATATCAATTTTGCACTAAGGTATTGAGCTTCAATTCGCCTCGCAATTTTGATAAGGCCAGTTGGTCAATGCTTAATCTAATGCCCAGTGATCCTGAGTGATGATTGACAGGTGACTTTCGGAGACCGATTTCTAGGGCTTGAATTTGGGGGTAGTTAGCACAAGCTTCAACAATCCTAGTGATGAGCATTTCTTGAGTTTCATAATGACCATCACCTGCCAACCTCGCAATTTCTGCAACAAGAGGGTCATAGTCAAAAACAGAGTTCATATTGTCTTGGGCTATCAGCACTAGGTTTGAGTCAATCCAAAGCGTGAGATCCAAGATATGCTTATCTGGAATGATATCGCCCGCTTGATAGGTCCCAATTTGGGTATGAAGCTGGAGATCTTTGAGTTCGACGGATGCTATACACGACATATTGGAAGCCTTTATGGGTTCAATGATTCTTCTGAGGTGCTGATGGCATGCGCCAATTGATAACCGCTCAACCATGCCCCCTCAACTCTACCCCCATTGAGCCAATCTCCGCACAAGCCTAGATGGTTTGCTTTATTGAGGAAGTAGCCGGATTCTAATGTGATTGCCCCGCTAGCATAACGCCAGCGATGAACGGAAATTTCACCATTCTGGCAATTTAGACCAAGCTTTTCTGCGCACTTCATGATTTGCTTGCTAGCCTCATCTTGATCTAATTCTATCCATTGCTGACTCCATTGGGGGTTTGCATGAATTGTCCAGGATTCTGGACCAGTACGTCCAGGCTTGGACTGATTTCTGGCAACCCAACTAATGATTTCATGATTGATAAAGGCGGCGTCAAAGGGTAAATGTATTTCCTCTGTAAATCTAGCCATCACCGTCCAACAACCTTGCATATTTATATCAGAGCAGAGTGCTGCAATAGAGTGATCCACTAAAGAAATTATTGCCAATACTTGTGGAGCAGGGATTGCTAGCACTACATAGTCAACAGATGGTGTAATGTTGCCCGTCTCGAGACTGCGAAGAAACCATTTGCCATTTTGTTGGAATATCTGGTTGATGGTCTGATGAAACTCAATCGATAAATTCTTTGCTAAATATTGGCCTGGTGAGTTCATAGCAGGCACTCCTACATAGCGAGTATCTTTGGAAGTACTACGTTGCCATTGATTCGCTTCATACACAGATAGGCGGGGATGCCAGGTAGCTGCTACTCCTGCGGTGATCCAAGTATTGAGTTCTGCAGTAAAAAGAGGACTTCTTGCTGTGAAATATTGAGCCCCATGATCTGCCGACCATCCCTCGCCGTTACGGGTACTCATCCGACCACTGGGCCCACGACTCTTTTCATAAATTTGGACTTGAAATCCCAGCGCTTGTAATTGAGTCCCGCAGCTCAGACCTGCCATACCTGCACCAATGATGGCTACCGTTGCCTTTGGTTTCGACTCATGCATTACGAAGGCTTACTTTTCTAAATGTCAAATTGATACGTACTGCCGATACCATTTTTGTTTTGAGCAAAGCATGTTGCCAATGTGCTTGAGTGGGCGCATGCATGATCAAGACACTCCCGTTTTCTAAAAAGAGAGAAACAGTTTCCTTATCCTTTTTATGACGCAAGGCAAATTTACGTTGTGCTCCTAAACTCAGTGAAGCGATTGGAGAGTGAGGGTCAAGCTCTCTTTCATCATCACTATGCCAACCCATACCATCTTCACCGTCATGGTAAAGGTTGAGTAGGCAGGAGTTAAACTCCGCTTGTGCAATTGCTTCTAGTTGAGATTTGATTAAAAGCAGTTCAGGGGTCCAATGTTGGGGAGTCTTTTTTACCCCAGAATACGTATAGGAACAGTTGGGATCCCCCACCCAGGCGACCTTGCGACGCATGGTGACTAATTTACCAAACATCAGAAGTTGATCTGGCTGCCATTGCAGGGATGTCTGCAGTTGGCTATTGAGTTGATTAGCACTAGTTTCAGAATAGGTTCCGGGAAAGTAGTGCGCACGGCCATCCTTTGGCAATATATTCCGAGTGCTTTCGCTGAGCTTGGGTTCAAATAATTGGCTTTGCATCATTTGCAGAATTCAGGGTCAAGCGCTGGTTTGATAAAAACTCTAGAATAGTCTTAATTTCAATTTTTTGAGAAGATGGGTTTATGAAAGCACCAGATAAACGTTGCTGCGGCTCCGGCGTTTGCATCATTAATGATGCGGGCGAATGTTGGTGTGGACAAGTTTGGGATGGTGAAAAAATGTCCGCCCCGAGTCTGAATTTGGCAACGAAGCTCAACAACCCTAACGAGTCAGATCCTGGCAAGTCCCACTCTGAATCTTAGGCCCACTTTTTAAACTGCCCTAGTGGGGCAGTATTTCGTATCTTCATGATAGTTTTACCAAAAGATAGATAAAAGCAATCAACTGAAATAAGTTAATGACAACGCTTGCGCCATGCAAGATCTGAAAGCGGCGATGTTGTCCTTGATCTTTAGCCGCATTAATTTTCCCTGTGAGGTATGAAAGGGTAAAGGCAAAGAGGAGCGTACAAATCGCCAGTAAGACCTTGCTGGCTCCATCGGGGGCTGTAAAAATACAGGCCGTTGTTATTAAGCCTAAGCATGCGTAGTACTTTGGAAAAAAGTTCCGGACATACTTACTAGACCACTCTACGGGAAGCACTTTAAACACAGTTGGTGCTACTACTACGGTAAAGAAAAGCATGATGCCAACCATGCCTGAGATGAGATAACTAGTGATCATGATGTCTTTCTAAATAAATTATCCGTAAACTCTCCGTAAAGAGTGGGCTGCTACCCCATCTTTTAGAGCTTCGCGAACAGGAATTGCAATGATATCGATACTCTTTTTTACTGCCAGCCGCTCTAGCAAGCTTGGAGTGGGTCTGCTAATGATTGGGTAGACCCAATCAGGAAGATTGAGGAAGCCCGCACGAGTAATGAGTTTGATAAAAGGCTTTGCAGTGAGATTGCTGGGAAAGTGCTCCAACAGGTCGAGAATACTTTTTGCGCGCTCTCCAAAATACAGTTCTGGGATATATCCTTTAATCGCACTATCGGTTTTTAAGTAAGTACTAGGCAGGTGATGAGCACCCATTCTTTCGCCGAGTATTTTCATTTCGCTAAAGTATTGATCCTTGCTCATGGGGCTGAGCTTCTCTTTGCGATAGTCTTCAAAAGCTTGCATAAAACTATGTGTTTCTGTGAGATGTACCCAGGCCAGCAAGTGAGGGTCTGTAGCAGAATACGGCTTGCCAAATTCATCTATACCGCTGATCTTGGTGTGAATCTGATTGACCTTCTCAATGATGGCATTAGCCATATCAGTAGAACCGTAGGTGGTGGCTGCAATGAAGAAAGCGGTTCTGCCGAGTCTGCCTTTCAGATCTTTTCTAAAGCTGGAGTGATCCCAAACTCCCGCTAGTGCCTGAGGGTGTAGGGCCTGAAGAATGAGTGAGCTAATTCCACCGATCATCATGGAGATAAAGTCTGCATGGACCTTCCAGGCAATTGACTCCGGACCAAATAAGCCACGATCACCTTTGGGTGTTAAGAAGGCAATGGGTGGCCCACCACCACCCACCATTTCTCTGATACTTTTACGAATCAGCTCATCAATCATGGCTTAGTGCATCATAAAATTTCTTAAATTATCATCTTCAATGATTTCTGTAATCAGATCTAATCTGATTCTAGGATTGGTTTGTGCCAGCAAATGATTCTTCTGGGCTAAAGAAATTAGCAATAGCTCTGCAAGTCGGTTGGAGACCCAACCGCAGTCGTCTACTTTGAAGGGTTTCTTAAAGGGCGCATCACCTAAGAGATTTTCACTTTGAATTACAGAAATGATTTCATTTAATAGCTTGGCAACGCCTTGATGTTCTTCAGCAATGGGTGTTGCGGGATCGTTATCTAAAAGGGCAACTTCACCGACCCATAAGCCATTGGAATTCTGGCTGCTATTTAAGAGTCTAAACCGCTGTGTACCAAATGACTTGGTCATATACAAAGCGGGCTGTACTGGATCAAAGTCTTCAATTTGGGCTAAGGTCCCGATTTGGGAAAAGGTCAGGGGTGAATCTTCATCCTCATGATCTTTCATGATGCTAATCACCCCAAACTCCGTTTTTTCGCGCAGGCATTTCTTGATCATGTCGAGGTAGCGTGCCTCAAAGATTTTGAGGGCGATTACACCATCTGGAAAAAGCACGGTACCCAGGGGAAATAGAGGGATTTCTCTAGAAAGGTTGGAATCAGTCATTTGTTCAATGTAATGGATTTAAGTATTTTTTGCTGACGCTAGGCATGGCTTATTCACTCGCTGGTTTTGTTC
>Ga0209189_1000287_pt1 | contig 43224 bp, 46 predicted proteins | sample C_130820_EF_Meta_FD_187308 | JGI IMG/M metagenome (GOLD analysis project Ga0209189, IMG submission 187308) | Freshwater microbial communities from Lake Croche, Canada to study carbon cycling - C_130820_EF_MetaG (SPAdes) (version 3) | ecosystem: Environmental > Aquatic > Freshwater > Lake...
GAGGAATCAGGGACGAACAAATACGATGGTACAAGTGAAAGTTACAATGATAAACAACCTTTGGAAACAGTTCCATCGCAACCAAACGAAGTTTCTCAGATGCTACAGGCAAAGGGCCTTGCGCATGTTAATTGATCATAGCACCTATAATAAACCCAATAAATCCAGCAATAATAAAGAGAATAATGTAATTTACAGAAGAAGCTGGGGATGAAAGTAGTTGTATCGCATATTGAAAGCTCGTTGTAGGTGTTGCATACAGATCAGGATTCTTAAAACTTCCTGTCCAATACAATATCCCATAAAATATACAAAAAAGTAATATAATACACAAAATGATTGCTACAAATATTCCCATTCCAGAATGGAAAAAGTTTAGAAATCTGTTTTTATCTATGGAGCGGTTCACAGAATATGTATCTCGTATCGCATCACGCTCGGAAAGAACGTCTTTTAAAACTTCTCCTGTAGATACATCTACCTGTATTTGTCCATTTACGATTGAATCTGGGTCGACTTGAACGCATTTGTATGCGCCCACGTCATCCTTCCGTATATTTATATTAGTATTTAGTTCCGTATAGGATTGTTTAAAGTCGGTGAAATTCATTAATTCCGTCGTGCTCATGACATATTGTGTAAAGCTTTCCATGTTTGTAATGGTTTTATTAGCACCACTTAAACGAGTCGAATACGGTGCTGTCATTTTTGCCGCGAATGAGACGTTGCCGAGATTTTTAAGGACTTTTTCCATCATATTAGCACCTATAGATATCCCATTCACTGCAACAAACACATGCATATTTTGAGAGGGCGTATTCGCGCCACTTCCCTTCAAACAAGTAGAATAAAATGCAAACCGTGCTCGTTTATTCGTTGGAAAACACGATTGTAAGGAAAAGGACCCAGCCGCTGTAGGATTTGCCAAGCCGTTCAGATAATTGATAGAAGCATTGGAACTTGTGCGAATAATTGGGATAATGAATGTTATGTAGGGCGTGCTACTTAGCTCATTGCTATACGTAATGGCAATATCTTCTTTATTGCCTGCCTGCGCGGTATTTGGAAGAATCCAGCTAGTATGAGATGATTGTATAATTTGTACACTTGCGACCGTGTAAGTTTTATTTAAGTAACGGAGAGTGCTGAGATTCGCATTTCCCGCTCCAACTTCATCTATCATACTGTTTGTAGTGAATGCGGGTGGTGTAGATCTTGTTGCCCATTGAAAATCAATGGTGATCGGTTCGCTCACACTATCATATATGGTATCTGTAACCGTTATAGCCATATTTAAAGGGAATGATGTGTTTGAATTTGGATCACATGTCGCAACATCCATAACTCTATCGTCATATGCCATTTTTTAACTAGCTTAAAATACCGGTTCCGTTTCATATTATATTTACTCGCTCTGTAAATATAATATGAAAAGGGAGTGCCGTGAATTAAATTTAATACTTCACCGTATAAGGCGTTACACAATCCCAGGAACGTATGTAGGGCCGTCAAACCGATAAATAGTCGCTGTCCCCCGTTGATTCGTAGGCGTAATTGTGACTACATCACGATCACCCAATTCTTCGCAACCAATATCATCTTGACAATCTCGGCGATTATAACGAATAGGGAGTTGGACAGGATTGTAAGTGTCTGTCCGGGTATAATACTGGAATCTGTCGGATCTTGCTGTTGTGCGACGCCCGTAAAGCGGCAGAATTTGCCCATCGTCCGTCTTTATGATTCCCATAGATTGATATGTCTCGGGGATACCTCTTGTTGGAATTCGTGGGAGTTTTCCGTATATTTCTTCTGCGTTTGGAATATCTGGTCGCGTAATCCAGTGCCTTTCGGGTTTAGGCGCGCGCATATAACGATCATCCTGTTCTACTTGGATTACTTGTTGCTGTGGCATCTGGAATTGGATTGGCGGCAGCTGTTTTTGCGGCTGGTATGTATACCACAGGTATGAGCATATACCTAGAATCGCAACACAGACTACAAAGAACATGGGTGTCATACAAAAAACCCCTGGGGGGCATTTTGTAGTGAACTTGGCCATTCTACCGTGATGTGTTGAAATTAAGAACTCCCTTGGGTCTGCTTAACTTTAGAACGCTGGACCCGCTCCAGAGGCAACGCCATCCAGAGACGCACTATCCTGTGCGTATAGCTCGGTGCCCTTTTGCGCAAGACTGACTTCTTCGGCCAAGCGGTCCTGACCCGTTTGTAAATAGGGATTGCTCATAGGATCGTGTTTGATAGACTCTCGTGGGGCAGGAACACTGTCTTCGGCGGGAGGATAAATCAGCACACGGGCCTTGGCGGAAGCAGGGATGGTTACACCAGGCAGTCCGTCTTTACCGATTTGTTCTATTTCCATGAGGGGCGTATTATCCAAAATATCAGGAGATTCCAGAACTCCCGTCACGACATCCACGTGTTTAGCAGAACTATTCAGAATATTATAATCGGCGGGAAGCTCCTGTTTAGGATGCAAGGGGGCAGAGGTCTTGACCGCTTCCAGCCGGGTCTGTACATTTATCGGGTCCCTCGCTTGAAATCCCTCCATCCCTACAGGTTCTACCGTCCGCCGCATCAAGGGTGCCACGAAGGGTGCCAGTAGCAGCACGGCCAGAAATACCAGTTTGGATTTCGTCAGTGCAAATAAAATAGCAGCAAACCCAATCGTCATCAATGCGACTCCGAGAGGTGTCACATATAAAGTATAGAGTACCAGGGGTATAATAACAAAGGGGGCATACTTTTCAAGTTCACGCATTGTGTCCCTTCTCTACCGTGATGTGCCAAAATTAAGAACCCCGCAGGGCGGGTTCTGAAGGCCGGTAGCTTACAGACTCAGCAGAGGAACAATAACCCTTTGTAAAATCCAGAATGAAATTCCGGCGCCAATAGACTTAATAAGAAGCCCCACCATCGTGAGCTCTCCCGTTGATTTTACACTCCATGGAAGATAATGTGCAAAAAGGAAATTAACGACCGGCAAGCTAAATATGAAAACCAGGATACTCACAAAAGATGCAACCCGAATTTCGTCCATACTGCGTGCGAGCCAGGAGCGCTTGGGTGCGGCAGGAGCTACAGCTCGTGGCTGCTGTGCCTGGTAATTAGATCCCCATTCCCCCTGACTCGCCGCAACGGGACCCGTCGTATTCATCATTTGCGCAAAATCCGCCGGAGTGGGTTGGCTGTTGCCAATCATATGGGCGGTAGCCGGCCCCGCATCCATTTGGCGAGGAGCAATCGTATTGGGATTCGGCGCCTGGATAACACCTTGATTCATTCCACCCACTGCCGGAAGAGGCTGAATAGGAGGATTTGTGGGACCCGCCCCACCATTCATCTCATTCAGGATGTTTTGCACGAAATCTCCATCTCCTTGGGCCGGAGCCGTATCCAGTTCAGACAAAAGAGTGCTCATAGAGGTATTCTGAAGAATCCTAGTAAAATGGTTTCACCGCACGAAACGCTGAAAGGGCTCTATGATCCCATGCTTCGGACATTCAACCGGCGCTGCGTTGAATTTATAACAATCGTTATTGATTTGATAGGTTGAATCCTTTACTTCATCGTAAGGAGGCGCTTTCTGGATATGACAGCTGCTTCCAGTACACAATGGCTTTAGTAGCGCCATACAACCAACTCCTAAAATAAAACTAAATATCATACTGAATCTCTCCGTCCGAAGAAACTCGAACATCTCTGACATATCGTTTAATATTATATGCGCTAAAGGCAGTAGCGTGAACTATCAAACATATTCTGATACTTCACGCTACAATGATATATGTGTGGATCGCAGCGCTAATTATAATCTCTTAGTAGATGTTGAAACATATACGCTTAATACCTTTTATTGTTGGTATATGTGTCGGGCTTCTTATGATATTTTATTATGAACCTGGTCGTAGAACAATCTATGAATATCCCCATCCACAGAACGTAAATGAACGTGTGTATCGGGATACGAACGGAATCTGTTACAAATATTCGGCTAAAAAGGTGGATTGTGACGCGAATGAGGGGACGTTGCGACAATATCCTATACAGGCCTAAACCTTCTTGCGTTGATAATTGCCCCCACTTTCGCCTTGGACTGTTCCTCTTCGGTGATAACGGATTCCTTGGGTTTTGAGTTCGCAGCTATGTCCTGGATAGACCCTTCCCGCATTTGGGTTCGGACAGTCTCAAGGGCCAAGCCGACTGCGTTTTCTCCTTTCCACTTACTCGGGTCAAGAACTCGACTGTCCTTTTCTGCGAGTCCAATACCGGAAGGTCCCAATCTCAAATCCGCATAGACAAGCGCATCCGTCCCAGTTTCCATAAGTCGCTCCTTTAGAGTCTCTGTTTGGCCATATATTTCCGTAAATATTTTCAGCCAGAGCCCCTTTGCATCTACAGGTTCGCCCTTGACTGCCCGAGTCATTAGGCGAATGGTGCGAGCCGAGCGCGTTTTGAGGATATTTGTCCGAAGATCCGTCATTCCGAGTTCCCTCGCCTTTTCAGCTTCATACGCTTGAAGCGCCGTAAAATAGCGAGTCTCGCCCATCGTGAATTCCACCGGCCACATAGGGCTCAAAAAGCCATTCACATCCGAATCTGTATCAAAGAAGACACGTGCCTTGCGCCCATCCTTCAGTATCTGTCTGTAGGCTAACTCGGAAATGTCTCCTTCCGCTTCTTCCGCCGCTGCCACAGCCGTATCAACCTCCGCATCTACAACATATTTGCCCTGATCGTATTCCGGCTTGAAATCGTAAAAAGCCATGCGCATAACACTCTTCTCAAAGGGATCCTTGAATCCTAAAAGCTTGCGATCTTCATATGGTTGGCTCAAGAGAATTTCACGAGTCGTCGGGTTTTCAATGGGAATAATATTGCGAACGGCGGAGCGAACAGCGCTTATACGCGCATCCATCTCGGCTACACGCTGATTGGCCGCCACCACAGCCCGCATCGCCCCCGTGGTTCGGTAAGATGCCCATGCTTCGCGCAGACTTACCATTTCACTTTCATATTTCTGCTGTAAATCTGCGAGGGTTTCCAGGCGATACTCTTCAAGTGCCGCCCGATCCGATGGCTCCAAGGGAAGAAATCGCTTCAATTGAATGTTGCCCTCAGGATCTTTTATCTCCAGATTTCCATCCTCTGTGAATGTGAAATTGGCCTGATCTTCGGATCTACCGTTGAAGAAGTTGAAAATACTGTCATATACCTTTTTGTCATAGGGTTCTTTCGGAGCTTCTAACACAGGAGGGGCCACCGGTGCGGCAACTACTTGATCTTCTGTTTCTGCCATCTGGTCAATGGAAGGAAATACCTCTAGCCAGATATCCTCGGAGAAGCCGTTTGGAAAACAGTCCAATGATCTTCACTATGCCCTCCGTATGACATTCGGGATTGTTCACGGCGTTCTTTTAACTCTATGTAGCTTCGGTCTCGCCCTTCTCTTTCCATCCCTCTTTGTGCTGGTAGGGTGTATTATCACGCCGCTGATAAGCCTCTTTTTAACAATGTTCTGTAATGGCTGCCTTGAATATGTGTCACAATCTACTGTCACTGTGGCGCGTATTCTGAAAACGGCATGGATACCTCCGCTCGGAGTCTTCTGTGCGAATCTTCTTCTTCTCCCGCTTGAAATGATGCCCTTTGGATTTACAGGGCCTATTCATATTCTCTTGATAACATCTATCCTGGTGAATTTCGTGCTGACGATTCTTCTACAAATTTATGCCGCGAAAGATATCCAGGAAGACATCTGATTCTTAGCTATCGTCTAGATCTGCGGGGGGTTCCGTTCCCACATAAATATAACGGGGCGCCCCCTTTTTCCGGGAAGCACCCGTATTCAATTTATAAAATCCGGGTTTGGCAGGATCTGCCGGCCCAGAAACAGAAAGCGGCATCACACTGTTATCCCTTATAATGTTCGTAGCCGCTACTGTTGCCAGGACCTCCTCCTTTCCTTCAAAGAGACGGCATATTCCATAACTCACTACGGCCCATACAATGCAAAACATCCAGAGAGGAAAAAGGGTTGTATCCTCATGACCCACACCGAATTCTTTCCATCGCCCATCTCTATGAAACATCATCGCCGGTCGTAGATACAAGAGGACTACTATACCGAAGAGGTATAGGACCATGCTGAATAGAAGAACACTCATCTCTGATGGTGGTATCGCTAAAAATTCAATAATCATCTGCGGCCATTTGCTCATTGTCATAGCCGGCCTCTGCTCCTACACCCCCGCCGCCGAAGGTATCCTCCTGAAGAAGTTGCGCGGCGCGGGCGGCAGCTTCTGGATCTATGGCAAAATCGCCCAACCCCATCTCAATCCGTTGCTCACGTTCTCGGTCATATTGATCCGGATCTAGAGTATACACTGCCTTTGTCCCGCCTACCGCCCACACCCCTAGACCCAGGCGCTTCATCATCAAATCCGCCTTTTTCTCTTCGGGAGTCATCTTATTCTGTCGTGTTGTGAATAAATCCTTCTCCGCCGCGGTTCGTCTAGCAATCAAGTCCCGAATCTCATCTTCTGTAAAGCTGAGACCCTCTAATTGTAGGCGACTGATACAGACCTCCAGAATATGAATAGGAACTCTCGCCGTAGCCTCTACAGTTCCCCCTGTCCCACTCACTCCCTCGGGTATTACATTTGGATTTATAAACTCCCCTAATACTCCAAGAATCAGCGACGATACGAGATAGATGGCACCTCGTTCGCCTCCTGGAATGAGGGTGGGGCGGATTTCATTCTGAATCCTGCGGAGTAGGCTGGATAACTGTCGTTGGGCCTCTTTCAACTTTATTTCGGCATATCCTTTTACACCCTTCTTAAGAGAATACAAATAGGCCAAGTGCGATTCCAGTGCCGCATTTACATCCTCCGCTGTATCTTTAGGGAGTCCATACGAACCCTGAACACATAGGCTCTCAGGCTTGAAACCCAGGATGAGGCGCTGAAAGGGAACAAGGAAATACGTTCGCACGGACTCTACGACTTGCGTGGGCGACTGTTTCAAGAGTTTCTCAATTGTTTTCACAACTCCTGCACCCATACGAAGCTGCATATCCCCCATAACCTCTATCATGTGATCGGAGAGTGGGGCATATGCCTCGGCAATGTCCATGTCACTCGCGTTTTTTGTTAGGCGTGCCGCACGTGTAATCGTTTCCGAGAGACGTATATTACATCCTTCAAATGGCTCGGGTTCTAGAAATTTAGAGAGCAGTGTCGTTCCAGTAGCTGGCGCGGCATATTTCGGCATATCCACATGGAATCGTTTGTGGGTGGCATCTAAGACTGTTTCAAAGGTGCTGCGATCTACAACCACTTTCTGGGATTCAAGAGCCGATTTCCCCTTTGTAATTATAGAATCCATTTCCGTCTGCCATTCTTTTAAGAGTTCTTTGATGAGAGGCGGGCCGGCGCTAACCGTGTATGGATTTTCTGGAAACACGAATCCACAGTGAGCGCAGGTATTTGTATATCCAGGTTCATGCGGCAGACCCTTCCTGGGACCATCATAGCATATTTTTAGAAACACACGATAAAACAATTCTTCAGGAGGATCTGCGAGAAGTTTTGTGGGCCTTCTCGGTGTAAACCGAAGAGTTACTTGCGAACATGCCTGTCCACGAGGGGCAGACTTTGTAGGGAGTTTGGGAAGGACAGATTCCTTGCCAATCCAGAAACTGCGTGGTTCTCCTATAGGTGTATAGCAGCAGGCGGTCTCAGAAAAGGGGGATCCGCGCACAAATGTCCCGTTTTCTCTGGCGAGCTTGTGCGAGGTTTGGATCCAGGCTCGGACAAGTTCAAGAGGCCCAGCGGCTTCTGGAACGACGATATTCTTCGTCGCATCTTCCGCCGTTATAAAATAGGGGACAGGTCTGAAGCCCGCGGGGACATATTCAGGCAGGCTATCCGTGACCTTGTATCTGCCATATATTTTTTCATAATGGCTTCGTTTTACAGACAGCATTTGTTGGACAATGGCCGTTTTCAATGAATCAGACACCATTTTCTGAATGCCAGCGGCAATCATTTCAAGCCGCTTCTTTTCGTTTGACACACCCAAGAAGCCGGTCAAGCTCCAGGGAGGCTCATTCGACTTTATATTTCCTATGGCGCAAGCAACATAATTGATACCTGTCTTATCCTCCTCTTTGCCGATAGGATATCCAGAAAATCCTGCCACGCATCCAGGAATCTTGTAGCGTAGAATAAAATCGGGAACATGTGACTGAATTTCAATAAGAGAGTGCGCTCCAACAGAGGATACCAAGAGTCTGTTTATGAGAACATCATAATCCAATGGTTTTCCATCTCCCTTTCGGGCCTTTATCATTTTTGTATATTCTTCGCGCGACGGCTGTTTCTGAATATCCGATTCCACCCGCTCCACAATATGTTTGAAACTGTCCATTTGCGCATAAATGCCGAGGCGATCAAAAATCTGGCGCGCGGCCTTGTAGATGGTTGTTTGCATATCTGTGGCAAAGGAGGCATCCTCCTCGTCAGGGGAATCCAATAACATGGAGACCTCTTCTTGAGCAACTGCCGCGGTATCCACAAGTGCCGCGCGATTTGCCATGGGCCGACCATTGTCGTCAAATTCCATGGTTTGATCAAACTCCACCTCGGAAATGGGCTGACCGCAGTTTTTGCACATAAACTTACCCTGGAATATGCCTCCACTAAATTTCAACAGAAGCTCTTTGTGAAGAGAGTCCTTTTCTCTCGGATGAAGATATTCCTGGAGTTGTAGAAATTCATGGTAGCATAAGAGATTGTGCGAATTACCTTTTGCCGAAACGGAACATTGAATCCAATTGTCCCGCGTGGGTCCGCGAAAACGGGCGAGAAGGCGCGCCAAAAGCTGCATCCGCTCATCATCGTTTTTCACTTTACGTATTCCTTCCAGACTTTCCACGTGTGGGCATTGAATGGGCTGGGGAATCTCGCCCGCATTGGATTTCTTTTCTGCCTTGAGAAGTGCTTGGCGAAGAGCTTCCAAGAACTGGTCGCGCACACAGCGGTTTCTTTCTCGGGCCAATGGAGCAGGGATTCCTGCGAGAACTGTCACAAAAAGGTCATTCATTTCCTTTGCAATTCCCGCCACCATCGCGATATCATTCTCTTTATAGGCAGGAACACGCGCCCTCAGTTCCTCCATTCGTTTTTGAAGAAGAGGTTCCGAATCCAGGCTAATCATAAACTCTTCAAGCGCTTCACCCTGAAGAAATGGTACATTCTCCAAACGAAGCCCTGAAAGAGTTTTCGCAGAATTGACTCGTTCCGTTGCAATGTGATTTTTCAATAGCGCGAGAAACATTTTGATCTTTTCTATAAGAACTTCCTGTTGATCTACCGATAATTCTTTCTGCGCCATACCCAAATTCTTTAATTGGATAAGGGCATCCCCCAGACCATGAATGAGAATGGGCTGTACTTTCAGCCAATCTTCTATAGATATGTTTCCCGATGTGTTCCCACCTTCCCCAATGGAAATGATTCCACCTCCCACTGCCTCTGCGGGTATCCCCCCTAAACTCTCTATTATATCAATCATCGTCTTCTGAGCCGACTTACTAAATGCTATATCTTGTACAAGCTTTCCTGAGCGTCTAGAGCCGAGGTCTCGTTGCGCCCTTAGAGGAAATAGTAGCTGTTTTATCAGAGTTCCTTCGTCCCCAGATTCAATGCGTCTTAGGGGCTCCCGTTCCTTTAAACGCGTAGTCCGCGGGCCAAGCCCCTTTAGCAAAGAAAGACGAACCTTTCCTACATTGCTGATCGACGGCCCTACTAGATCGCCAAACTTTTTCAGACCATCCACCACGGGCTTAATGGCATTATTGACTGGCGCACGCAGAAATTCTTTATCTGCTTGAAATGTAATATTCTCTCCTGGAGCCCCGTCACTTGTCCATGAGCGCAAGTATCGTTTGAAGAATGTTTCCCATCCTATAAACCACTGCGGGAGCGCATCAGGTGTTACGATTTGCCCTGTTGTCCCCGCCAGCTGCGTATTTATATACTCGTTTGAATCATATACGACATTGTCTAAATATTGGGGATCCACATCCTTATCTGCCATTTTTACAAGGGGTTCTTCCCCACCATCATCTGAAAATATTTTTTGAAAATAGAGACTGCGACTCGCTTCCAAGACCGGGCGTGATAGTGGAATATCTGTTTTATCCAATAACTCTATGATTGTCTGAAAAGAAGTTAAATGCTTTCCCTCGGGTTCTCCTGTGCGGGAATACTTTACGAGTTCATTCCGTAAAAGCAATAGCTGCTCCACCAGACGCCTTATATCTCTTTGAACGGAAGGGCTCTTTTGAGAGTTTATATTCACCATGTCTAAAAGATTCTGGAACATGTCATTTCGCTGCACAATATCAGGATAGATACGTTGGGTGCTGGGGCGTTCTACGAGGCCCACTTCCAATTCTTCCTCATCAATCTCACCGAATATATTCTCTTCTACAGGTTCTGCTGGGACATCTGCCGGCATCGTATCTTGCGTGGCAGTTTGACGGGGTCGGAGAACTGCAAAACTCTCATCCAGAGGAATACCTATAAAGTTGAATTCTATCTTCTTCTCTGCCTCCGTTTCATCAACAAGTGTTATGCTATCTTCTTCTTCATTCACCTCCTTGATTGTGTAGTTTATTCCAGGTTCCCCATGAATCCCAAATGTTTCGGCAATCTGTTCTACATGAGCGTCAATTTGAGATACAAAAGCTGGAACAGCACGCTTGGATGTTTGAAAGAAATTCGTGATACCAAGTTCTGGATCTAGATCCCCTTCCAAAAGAGGAATTTCTATTAGTCTGTCGGAAGCACCCACTGGAAGAATACGAATTAGATCATCATCCATGTAGTAAATTCGGCCCCGCGTCCCGTCAAGGCGACCGCCTGTTATAAATATACCATCACCCAATTGAAACTCTGGTGAACTATCTTCCATCCTATCGTCATGTGAGCTTTTTCTAAACGAGGCAGCCTACGCGCATAAAAATTGACGATTTAAACGTTGGTCACGGTATGTATAAACAGATGTCTATCCGTGTAAATCATTTTGAGAGTCTGCGTCAGAGGTTTCCAGTGTTTGAGGATTTACGTGCGCATTTGGAATCCGAGGGGGGTGTGTCATGGATACCGAGCGATGATACAAAAGGTGTTCTGGCAATGTCGAGAGGGAAGAGCCTCAACAATGAAATGTTTCGATCTGTCGTGTGGAATACGGAGACGAACTTGCCTCTGTGTGTTGCCCCCTTCAAGGCGAAGGAGGGCCTGCCTCCTCTAGGGACACAGTTGTCTGCCACCGAAAATTTCGTGGATGGCTTTATGATCAATGCCTGGGTTGGATCGGATGAAGTTCTACATGTAGCCACCCGGAAGAAGATTGGTGGAACCAACAAATTCTATAGTGAAAAGACGTTTGGGGACTTGTTCGCCGAGTGTCTCGCATCTACGCAGTTGAAGACACTGGATGGATTAAAAGATGTGTTGAATGCTCTCCGTATAGAGCAGAGTGCTACTTCTGCATTCGTGAGCTTTGTGGCGCAGCATCCTGAGCACCGTATTGTGGCCCGAACAACGTCGCCTGGATTGAATGTAGTGCATGTGGGGACAGTGACAGATACGGGATATATGACCATTTCCGAGCGATCTACGAACTGGCCACAGGCCTTTGCCCGCCTGCAAATCCCAAGTTATCCTACCAGGATCTTTCACTCGGACCAGGAGGTTCATGATCTTCTGCGACGGACAAGTGTTGAGAAGGGTTGGAGGTGGCAAGGGCTCGTCTTTAAGGATGGTCACGGAAGTCGCTGGCGGCTGCGCACTCCTACCTATACAATGATGCGCGAGCTTCGTGGAGCAGAGGCCCTGCCCATGGATAGGTTCTTCCGCCTACGCGCCAATCATCAGGTTATGGACTACTTGAAGCACTACTGGGAGGATCGCGATGCCTTCTGGGGCTACGAACATGCTTTACGAAACAAGGCCGCAGATGTGTTCTCTGCCTACATAGATGTTCACAAAGCCCACGCGGTGGCCTTTAAGGATCTTCCTGATGCCTTGAAGCCTGCGGTCTTCATGCTCCATGTGCATTGGCGCGATCAGTTACGCACAAAGGGGTTCAAGGTTCGTCTCCAGAATGTGAATCAAGTTATGAATAGCATGCGTAATTTTGAGAAGCAGCGGCTCATGGAGGCGGCTCCTTATACGCAAGTCTCGAAGCGTGAGGTGGGCGATCTCCCATCCCCTATCGCAGAGATTCCAGAGACAGTTTAGATTGGATGTAGCACGGCGCTCTTATAAAAATATCACAGAGCGATATTTTTATAAGGTCTAAATGGCATTTATTTACGACGTCCATTCAAAAGATACAGACAAGCGACTACACCTAAAGCTAGAATGAGAATAGGCGTATTCACCATGATAATACCACGAGTCTCATATTTCGTAGGAACATTACAAATATAACAATTAATTTCTTCAAAGCTAATATCCGAATCCATATTTTTAAGTTCTACTGGTTTCACAATTATGTTCTTATGCGCCACTGTAAAAATTCTACCAAGATCTCCTGCGAGACATGTATAGAGATCCACGTGCATATCAATAGGAAAGGCAGTTTCAAGAAGTTTTTCAGCACCTTTTTTACTTATGAGATAACCAGTGAAGCTTGAACATGTATTTGTAATCCAGGGGCCCAGATTGTTTTCTTTTACTATACTCGGATTCGGCTTTCCCTTGTATTCATAATACCAGGCACAGGGCATATTGAAAAACCATACGTCAGGTTCTTGAGGTAACAAGGTAGTCTCCTTCATAGCGCTTTGTAAATCCTCTACGAATCCGTCATATAGGAGCGCATCATCTTCTAGAACTATCGCATAAGGTTCGGGACGTTCCAAGAATTGTTTCCACACATTCGTATGACTCAGATAGCAACCCACGCCGCCGGCGGAATCCAGTTCTTCGTGATCTCGCCGGATATGTTCCTTGACATTTCGCTTGGTTCGTAAGGAAATACGGTGATCCTTTATAATATCAATGGATGAACCATTCACGCCTTCATACCGCTCAAACGTATAGTGCTTCATGAGTTCCTGGAGCTCGGGTTGCTTGGAAAAACGTTCCCAGCGATCCGTGCGATGTTTCAGATTTATACAGTATACGTGGATTCCACCCTCCATGCTACTATACTCTTAGATACTTGCCGCCGACCACTGCGCCAACCAATCGGCAAACATTTGCGCACAAGAACGTGCCGCTTTAGCAATTGCCGCTCGTGCGTCCGTATCCTTTCCAGATTCCACACCTACACGAAGAAGCATCTCGTCCCGCAGAGGATGAGGAACCTTGTAGCCGACAAAGCTAATCTCATCGTTTTCCATCATATTCCTTTCCATCCATGTGCTCAGAAGATTACCAAGCGTGTGATCCTCCTGCTGGAATAGAAAGTCGAATCCCTTCATACGGGCATCCGCCGGTCGCATTTTTAGAGTCTCAGGTAGGTCGCCCGAATCTATAGAGGCGTAGGCCAATAGTTTCTTCTGTAAAACCTCGAGGGCACGAGCCACAATGTATTTGGGGTCCAACACACCTACACTCTCAACAACAAAGTCAAAGCTGAATGGCTCCCCGCGTGTATCCATCTTGTAGCATCTCTGTATCTCCATGGTGGCAAACTCTCTCTCCAACTCGCCCTTTCTTGTAGAATTTGATTCAATCTCTGTAGGATTCACTTTCTTGTGGTTTGTGAGCCAGGCCGTAAATAACTCCTTCTTTCTTTCTTCAGAGTCGTCGCGTGTATATGCGTAAGCACATCGGCTCGTGACAGGCATGAAGCGGGCATTCTGACGACCTGTGCCGACAGTAGCTCTTGCAGTGAAAGAGAGGACCTCGGGCTCCTGTGTTCCCACGCGCCCCTTTAGAATGGCTAAAAGGCTCGTATCATGCGTGACAGGATCCGGGTGAAAGAACTGGACACTCGGCACCGGGAGAGGTTCTTCCTCTGGCCCGCGATTCTTGAACACTTGAATGTCCGATGCCACAACATCGCGCTGTTCCGTGGAATCGTGTGTAATATCGAGCTTGAATGTGTATTCATCCGGATCCCATTCAAGAGGATTCTCTACGTGAATGGGGAGCAAGCCAATACGATGGGCCAACATTTCATTGCTCATTGCAGTGCTGTTTTTACTGATGGCCACGTCCGTTGTAGAACCATCCCCTGCTATATCGGATGCGAATGCAACGGTTTCTACATCCGTAATGATCGTTCGGCGCAGAGTGTTTGCGTATGTAACATGTGTGGGCTCCATGCGAAATCGTAGAGTGTTACGATCCTCCATAGAAAGATTCTTGAAGATCGATACTGGCTTTGCGGGGGGGGCGGGAGCTGCGACGCGACGTGATGACATTCCTACTTTGTAGCTCCTTCAAATAGCGGGCTCAATTTTAGGTGCTCAACCCTGCGTCTAAAATCCCCGGCATCTCTATATCCATTCAATAGTGGGGAACTACCCGAATGAGTCAGCCAACCAATATTTGTTTCTACAGCAACAAGTGCCAATGGTCAAAGGCATTCATTACAGAGCTCGCAAAAACGCCATGGAAGGGCGATTTCCGTTTTATATGTGTAGACCCGGGGCCCAACCGCCCGCAACTTCCTAGCTGGTTGAAGAAAGTTCCCACCGTTGTTATTTCAGGCGAATCAGAACCCCGAACCGATTCGGATGTTATGAATTGGCTCTATGAAAAACGGATGAAGGAGCCTACGACATCGCAGAATGGAGCACCCTCTTCTTCCCCAGGATCGGCAGAGCCCTCGGCGTTTAGTATGTTTGAAAATGTGAGCTTTGCAAAAGGATTCGGATATAGTGGCATTGATGTCGATACGAGTTCTCAAGGATCGGGTGGAACTACCATTCCTGGGGCGTTTTCATTTCTAAACGGGGGTCCGGATGGAAGTATATCCCAGGGCGGCTCGAATCAGGGCGGCCCAGCTCCTCCTACGGGTTCTCAACGTCGCTCCAAAAAAGAGGAGATGTTTGATAAACAAATGGAGGCCTACCAACGGGATAGGGATTTGAATATGCCCAAAGGAACTGGGCGGATATAGTAGAATGAAAAGCAAAAAGGCTTCAACGGGTGTTGGAGCTTCAGCAGCAGGAGCAGGAGCAGGAGCAGGAGCAAGCAACTTTCTCTCCAATTCGGGTGGCATGTTTCATACCGGCGCAATCACTTCATGCCCTGCGAATGATATGAGTTTCTTTTGTCAAATGTCTCGCTGGTTTAATATACTTATAATGGTTCTTGTTGTCTTGGCACTTGTATATATCGCCTATGTATTCATAGGCCCATATTTCATGAAAAAGAGGAGATAACCGTGGCTTCAAAGACTCTCAAGAATAGACACAATCTCTGTATACTCCAGGGATTCATCCCTTTGTATTTTATGAATGTATTCCATATCTACAAGCTCTGGATGAACATACCAATCTTCATAGGGAAATCCCTTATTCTTCACATCGGAGAATACTCGCACATACCCTGCAGACTCAAAAATGCGCCTGGATTCCTCTCGAGTGTTGAAATGATCTCCCCTATATATATCATGCTCAAATGTGACTACCGCAAATCGATGTTCGGCCATCGCATCCGCATGTAGCTTCTGTAGCGTCTTCAAGGTAGACTCATTGGATACTTCCAAATCAATCTGTAGATAATCTATATTCTTCCCCAAATCGGCACATACCTCCGCATAATCAATATCTGTAGCGTCATTAATAATATATTTGGAGTTCGGTCGGGACGTCTTATAAAGTTGTAAAAAATGCGGTTCATATTCTACCATATATCCCTTCCAACCATAGTCTTTTTCTAGGGGATATGTGTTGTTAATATATATAGGATCGTTGGAGCCAATCTCCAAAAATGTTCCTCCGCGCTTATATTTCAGACATTTTAATACAAATAAATCCTGGGCAGATTGACCGTTATAGGATGCCATACTATAATGATTCATCTCAATATATAGGCAATTAAATTACGCAACCTTTGATAATGGGTGTCTCGCCGAGGGCTCGTGTGCTGGCGTGAAGTTATGGGCGAGGAACCACCTAAGCCCCCAATGGGACTTGTGGCTCCTCGTCCATAGCTTCACTAGAGCTATGTCCGACCCCATCAATAGGGGCTCGGAGGTGACCGGGTCCCCACGCAACCTTCTTGAATATTGAAAATCCATTCCGCATCTTTAGAGATACAATTTCGCTCCACTCAGAACTCTCTGATAATATCCGATGGACTTCTCTACATTTATCAACAGTTGTATCATCTAGAGCAATATACTGAGAACATCTATCGAATAGTTTTTGAAATTCATAGAATGTAGTAAACTCACCGCCGTCCAGCAGGAGAAAATCTATCTTTTCAGGAAGTTCACTCAGACAGCTCGGGCATTCCATACAGTTCGCTATGTCTATATCAAACCATTTTTTCAATACAGGTGAACTAGCTAAAGTAGGAAAGTGCGAGAGATACTTTTCAGATGTTATACTACGTATATCTACAATAGAACCCCATATAAGATGTATATTCTCATTCATATAATCGGATAGATTTTCCAAAGCTGCTATATGCTTTTCTCTATTACATTCTAAACTCCAGAATTTTACATGTTTACCTTGTATTCCATGCATAATACATAATGTAGATCCAAGGCCATTCCACGTGCCTATTTCAACCACTGTTTGTATCGTATTCTCGCATTCTCGCTGTAATAACTCCACTATAGTACGTCCCGTGTCATCGTGTATCGTGATTTGTCCGCTTACGGCCGTATTAAATTCACTTTGTTCTATCGGGCTCCAATGACTCGTCATATACTCATTCTACATTCTTATTTTATACATAATAATCGCATATGATTTTATATATCGCAGTGCCCAAAGAGGCAGAACGAGTATGTTTGATACATTCCCGGCAGTTTTCCGGAAGCGTATTTATATTTAATTTATTAATTTATAACAGATTCCATTCTTCAGATATGAGCATATATAGTATGCTTGATAAGCCGAAACATATATTGCACATAGGGGCCAATTGGGGGCAAGAAACATCTGAATATATAGATTCGTTCAAAGACTCGTTAGAGAGTATCACCTATATAGAATGTATTCCTTCCATGTATGCTCGCCTTCTTGAACACACATCCAAATATAAACATAAGGTCAAAATACATAACGTAGAAGCTCTTGTATCAGATACGGTTGGAACACAAATATCCTTTCATTTGGCAAATAATGATTGTGGAAGTTCCTCTATATATCCACCAAATCCAGATGAGTGGGCATGGAAACATGTAGCATTTGAAGGTGAACTACAGCTCACCACAACAACCTGTGATGCGTTAGTTGAAAACGGATCATTACAAGCGGAATACGATACCCTGGTATTAGATACACAGGGGAGCGAACTCAATGTTCTAAAAGGAATGTCCAGTATACTACCACACGTAAAACAGGCCATAGTAGAATTTTCACGTCGGCCCTTTTATAAAGGTGGGGTTCTACTTCCGGAACTTGCCTATTTTCTAGGTTCAAATGGACTAGAGCCTCATTATATTCCTGAGAGTGATCATGGCGATGCGATTTTCAAACTCTCAAAAAATTGAATGCCCGCGGAACAAGAATCTAAAGCACAATCGCAATATCCTTGTAGGATATTATGAGTGCGCTAGGGTCGTTCAATACACAACTGTTGCGCTTTTTCAAGGAGCTGAATGAAACGTTTCCCGAGGAACGTGACATTAAATTGGCGGTGGAGGCGATTGAGGCTACTAAGAAAATCAACCCAAAGATGATTCTGGATCTCTTTTGGGAGAATGTGTATATGGACTTGAATGACGCTATCAAGCGCGAAGATGACGAGTTTGTTATTGCCTACGCAAAGTCGAAAATCAGCCAACAGTTCAATGAAATATCCCCGGCTCTTCTGATCTTTGAGAAGCACTGGCCCACTATGACAGATGCGAATCACACAGCTATATGGAATTATCTAAAGGTTCTGTGTGTTCTTGCGGAGAAGGCTCGGGCGTCAAAGGTCTTACTGTAGGGATATCTGTGACAGGATTGTTTTTATAGACGTAATATGCGCGCATAATAAGTGCCAATACATCCAATGTGAGTAGGGCCCCATAATTGGTCATAAGTGTGGGATCCATATTCAAGTATGCATAACTGAAGGCGAAACCAGTTCCGAAGACAATCGCAATCTTTTCTGGGAGATTGTAAATGTTCGCATTTTTGTTTTTATAGTTCGCATAGAGTTCGGGGACATAACATAGAAAGAACAGGGCTGACGAAATATTCATTAAATAATCATAATTCATAAAGTATCATTACTTTTGAATCATGATTTTTATTCTACAGAATCACGCGTAGGTGGCGTAAAGAACTTTGTATATTGAATCAAAGATCTTACAAGATGAGTGCCTCTACCCTGCAAACTACCTTTGAGAAGAAGTATGATGAATTCATTGCTGATTTGCGCAACGCATTTCCGGAGATAGAGCTTGAACTTGCCTGTGCTGGTGCCCTGGAAGCTTCCGTTAAGATGAATCGGTATTACAAGGAAGTCTATGGAAAACATGCGGAGCCAGGTGACGAGTATGTATGCCCTGGGCTGATTCTTCCAGGGGTTCAGATTGAACCTTCGCTCTGGGCAACAGTAAGTGCCAAAACCAAGAAAAGTGTGTATGACTATCTGTCTATTCTGGATCTCTGTGTCATGTATGCGAATGGGTTGAATGAAAACGACCCTGGATTCAAGACATGGGCTGACAAGGTCACCAAAGAGTGGCGTGCAAAGCTGGATCGGGTGGATTTCGATTCTCTTGCCGATAAGTTTAAGGACATGTTTGGGGGTGGTGGGGCGATTCCATCCCTTCCTGAAAAGTTCCTAAAGGGAAAGTTGGCAAAGTTGGCGGAGGATTTGGTGAAGGAGTTTAAGCCTGAAGATTTTGGACTCCGGGCGGAGGACATGGCAAACATCGAAAAGGATCCCACTCGGGCATTTGAGATTCTTCTTGAGGCCGCCACGTCCAAGCCTGAAATTCTACAGAACGCCATGGAGCGTGTGGGTAGAAAGTTGAAAGACAAGATACAAAAGGGGCATTTGAAACCCGAGGATCTGGCTGCAGAGGCGGAGGAATTGATGAACGAGTTTCAATCCCACCCGGCCTTTTCCGAGATGATGAAATCATTTAAGAATGCATTCTCTTTTGAGGACCCTGATTTGGCACGTGCAACTGGGCGTGAGGACAAGAGTCGTCTGGCGATTGTGAAGAATCGCTTGCGTGCTAAGCTGGAGGCCAAGAAGGCCGCTGGAAAAAAGAACTAATCTGTCGTCCAGCACGTTATAGTATCCGTTATTAGAGGGTTTCGCCAGTATGAAGTTATATCCATTCTGCCAGCCATATGTGTGGGAAAATGTAAAAGTTCTCCTGGAGACTGGATTTACCGTAAAGAAGCACAAGGATGGGAAGTGTGCGAGTGAATATGTAAATACTATAATCCTTGTTTTTCTAACGGGCTTTTTTATTGGTTTGATTGGTCAGGTTGTATTAAACAGGCCCTTTGTGATGCCGATTATGTTGGGTATTGCTGCTCTTTATTCGGTGCCGCTTATGTGGGAGCTGATTACAATGAATAGAGAGCGCGAAGGATTTGCCGATGCCAAGGCGGATGTCAAGGCCGATGCCTCTATAGAGAAGCCTTTCAAGCCTACAGAAGTATATGATGTTATCGGGGCAGGAGCAGCTCCCGCCACAGTTCCCAGCGCAAAAAACCCTTTTATGAATGTTCTGGTGGATGAGATAAAGTATCACCCGACGCGCCCTGCGGCAATGTCCGTTTTGGATCCCAGCGTGAAAGTCGGATTGGACGACTTCTTCCGGACAGAATTCTACTCGGACCCTACGGATGTCTTTGGGCGTTCACAGAGCCAACGAGAGTTTATTACGATGCCGAGCACTAGTATTCCGAACGACCAGGGTTCTTACCAAGATTGGCTGTATAAGATACCTGGTAAAACCTGTAAGGAGGGTGGGCGTGAATCGTGTTTCCCCGGAACAGATGGTGGGGCACTTCCTTGGTTGAATGTAAATCCCGCTTAGGGCTTCAGCTTCTGAGTTTGAAGTTTCGCCCCTTTATCGCATGAAAACTTGCGCAGAGTCTTCCCCCGAGTCTGGAGAACACTCCCCGTACATATTGCGATCGCTGCCGATTCCTTACTACTCTTACGTTTCGCATGAACTGTTCTGCGAACCTTTTTCACGCATCCGCAGAACTTTTTAGCAAGGGATTTGCTACGTGTTTGGGCCATTCTACTTACGAGGACGCATATTCTTTCCACCATTCAGAAAGCGAATGCAGGTCAATCGTCTCACTCATACGAAAGATGATTCATGTGGAATTGAACAATATTACAAACAATCTGTGGGTCCCGGCGCATATACCACTACGAATCTTGTCCCCAGTGCGCGCGATGTGAATCCTCTGGCTGCAAAGGAGCTTCTTATGTATGCACGAGAAGGCTTCGGCTCTAATAACAAACAAATTGATTCGGAGTCCGTTTTGAAGAATCAGCCCGAATTCAACAATAACCGCTGCAATATTCGTGCTCAAGCGCGCCCCTTCTTGGGTGTCCCCTACATGGGTGGCGGGCGTGGAAATGCAGAAGTAGAGAGTCTGTTGCTTCACTCCGAGCAGGTCCGTCAAGGAAAGGAGTGTGGAACCGTTACGGAGCAACAATTCGACGGTGTGTTTGTTCCACTCATTCCTACCGTGAAGCAAAATATCCAAAAGCCTGAGAACCTCATTCCTGAAATGGCATCACCCGGCTGGATTCGCGGCGGACTCCCTAGTCGGTCTTATATTCGGGATGTAAATTGCTAAGGCCACAGCTTTGCTCCGTCCTTTACAGAATGGCATCACTATCGGAAGCATTTCCTGCTCCAAGTAGCGCAGCCCTCGAAAGAAAAGAAAACCCACAGCGATACGATCAACTCCCCGAGTTTGTGCAGCATGTGAAAGAACGTCGTCACATTCTTGGACTCGTGGGCGGAAACGAAGTATCCCGTGCTGCTGGAAATGCCGTGGATCTAGAATCTGATTTATTGGGTATTACCCGACCCAATTCCGATTCTACGGCACGTCATCATCTACCCCAGGATAACCCGGAAAGAATCGTAAGGGAGAATCCCAAGATGAATATAAGCATTAACGCCACTACCGTCCCACTTCAACCATATCAGCTGTGGGCATACCCTGTCGTCATTGGCCCTACCCCATTGGAGAAGGAAACATGTTCTAGGCCCGAGAAATACTAAAAAAGAGTTGGGAGTTCTTAAATTTGGCACATCACGGTAGCAGGACATGGCCCTATCAGTGAAACAACAGGCACTTACACGTGGAAAGTTTGATGATTTCCACCAAGTGGATGATATGCGTATCACATCCTATGCACTCCGTTATTATTTGAATCCCCCGGATGCGAATTGCCCATCAAGCTATCCGGTGAATGCGACCACGCGTATTCAGCAATCGGGTGTGAGCTGGCCTACGGGAAAGTGGAAAACCGACGTTGAATCCGACTTGAAGGGTATTAACAGATTCGGATCTCGCCTTCGGGTGGATGACAAACTCTACAATCCAACTACAAACGTGATGAATAACACTCCCCTGGAAGCTCCTCCTGATGAGACTGTCCCAATGCTGTTTGAACGTCTCGTGAATCCCCCCTGCACATTAAGGGCTACTGGGTGGAATCGCTGGGAGAGTCTGCCACACCAACCGCAACTCACCTTTGAGACGCCGTTTGACTTTTTCATTCCAGCAAAGTCACTAGATAAGGAGCGTTACAAAACACATACTATGAACTCCAACGTATAAAAGGGTCTTCCTGATCCAAACATGCGAAAGCTCGTAGAGCCTTCGCATGTTTGGCTAGTATTAAACGAATCAGAACTAAGTAGTAGAGCATGGAAGCTGTGGGACTTTTTGCATTAGCAGGCCTCGGCTATTTAGTAACACGTCTTTCAGGAGGGAAAGATGTAGAACCCTTTGAATCTGCCGCACAACGTGGTCCTGATGCGGATCCACTCACAAAGGCTCCTCGTGGATCTGGCCCCCAGGCCCCTCCTCAAGATCTGGATCTCATGTTTCAAACTGCAATGGGTCAGCCCGCACTTCCCAGTGAGCCAAACCCCGGTGTGCAAGGAACCCTTCTTAATTACTCCCCACCCCCTGTGCGAACGGTTGCCATGAACCCCTCATTACAACCCAAGCCCGAACCTATAGAGTCTGCCACACCTACCGTTGCAATGAACCCTGCAGGGATTCAGGCGCAGCCAAGCTATGTGGAGGGGTTTGTGACGAGTGAATTGACGGGAGATCGTATTCAAAGTAGGGACTTTACTCACAATAACATGGTCCCCTTTTTCGGGGGACGTGTCCGACAGAACGTTGCCGCGCAGAGTAATTCGGGAATTCTTGATACATTCACTGGGTCCGGTGTCACACAGATTAAGAAAAAGGAGATTGAGCCCATGTTTGATACGGCACGAGCTCCGTATGGGAATCCTTTTGGTATGGAGGATCAAACCGATTTCGTCCAGAGTCGTATCAATGACCCTAGGAGTCGCGCAGGAGAGAGGCCTTTTGAGCCTGTGCGTGTAGCTCCTGGCGTGAATGAGGGGTTTGCCGCCACAGGCAAGGGTGGATTTCAACAGTTTGAAGTGAATCAATACATGATTGATAATATTCGGCGCACGGATGATCTGCGCACGAGTGATAATCCCAAGGAGACCTACAATCAGCCGGTGGTTCCTGGGCAACACTTTATTGGTATGGCGTCCCAAGAGTCTGGCGAAGTTCGTAAATATCGCCCGGATACCTTTTATATTGATGAGAGTGGGAAACGATTGTTTGTGACGAATGGGGAAGTGATTAAGGAGACCACACGCCCTATTCAAGTATTGAAGCATACCACTCGTCCAGAAACAAACTCGGACGCGGTGGGACCTGCTACCGCGCAGGAATTCGGCGAGTCTTACGTGACAGGATCGTATCGTGCTCCTATGGTTCAGCAATATGGTGGGGCGGGATATCGTAATGCGGATATGACAAGTTATACGACATCGGATACGGATGCGCCAGAAGCTGACTATGGGCGATCTGGATACGAGGTGAGGCCCAATGAGCGAAATGCAACAAGTGAGCGGACAATGGGCCTGAACATGGTGCCGGCAGAAGCTGGGGCACTTACGGTTCATTATGATGATCCCAATAGGCCTACGAGGCGTCAAGAGACGGTTGGAAATATCCGCCAGACAGGGACGCCTGTTGGATATGCACAAGGAGCACCGGCTATTACGGTATGGGATCCGAATGATATTGCGAGAACGACTGTGCGTGAAGGGACCATCAACTGGAATTGGTTGGGGCAGGCGGCACCGGCGGCAGATGGAGCTACACGACTCAAAGTGTATGATCCTGAAGATATTGCTCGGCCCACCCAAAAGTCTCAGCTCACGAACAAGTCGGAATACTATGGCCCGTCAAATTCCGTGAATAAGGATTTCACCAGCCATGACGCGGCATATAACATGCGCCTGAACCCGAATAAACAGGAAATTGCATTGGGTCGGGACCCCATGCATGGAAATGGAGGGGCACTTGCCGTATTTGATGGGAATATTCATCAGACAGCAAAACAGATTGATGCCGATATCATAAATGACAGGGCCAATGCGGTGAACCGTGTAGTAGGAATGCCGACGGGTGTAGGAGACATTGGCCAAGTACGTCCCCGAGTTCCTTTGAAGCTGGATGTCAGCAAACAGAGGAATACGCCCGAGATGGTATACGCAGTGAATGCGAACCCATTGATGGCCTCGCAAAATTTGGCCTATAATGCGGAACATGATGAGAAACTTTTGCAGGAAATCTTGGCAACTATGTAGATGGGGGAGACACGAAGAATAAAAAAAGGGGGGTGGTATGGAAATAGACCTAAAGATCCAAAAAAAGGATTTTACGAGGAAGATCTTTGGCGTATTCCAGGGCGGCGTTCTCCGAGTAGGACTGTGAAATCGGTGCGTTTTGCGAAACCTCTGAATTCTGGGCCTTTTGTAAAACCTGTAAATTCTGGGACTTTTGTGCAACCTGTGAATTCTGGGACTTTTGTGCAACCTGCGAATTCTGGGGCTTCTGTAAATTCTGGGACTTTTGTGCAACCTGCGAATTCTGCAAAACTTATAAAAACTTGTTCTGAAATGTTGGTGGAATCGAAAGAATTAAATGATAAGTTAAAGGATTACAAATTATGGAAAACTGATTCCGAAAAATACGCATATTTTACAGCTGTATTAAATCCTACTACAGATACGATTGATACATGGATTCGTGAGCGATATGCTCTTGAAGGCGAAGAGAACATGAAGGTTAAAACTATGCCTATAGGATATGCATATATTAAATACGGGTTTCTTGGAAAGAAGAATGTTCCCGCATTTGAATTAAAAAGTGGTATGACTGAAGAAAAGAGTATTTATAAATTAAATAAAGAGTTTAACGATTATAATATTTATACAAATACTGGATGTAGTAAGAATGATTGTTTAATCATTTCATTTCTCATGGGCATTTCACCTGCGTATCGTAAATTAGATGATGTTCACCAATGTAAAGTATCCAATATCTTTAGACGCCATTTATTACCGGCATATATTGAAGGATTTAAACATAAAATACAAAAAACAGAAAAACAAAGAGAAGATATTGTAAGGCAATTAGAGTCAGGCAATTACTTATATGATGATGTAATGGGTCTTCTTGCGGATATATGTAAGATTAAAATATTATCCTTGGAAACATATAAAGCAGAGAATGGGGTGGGCATGCCGCCCTCTGTGATAGATGTTGGAGGTGATAAAGTTCCTGGAATTATAATCATTAATTTTAACAATGGACATTTTGAAATAATTGGTAAAGATGACAAAACATTTTTGTTCGATTCGAAGGATCTGGAAGAAATCCATAAAATACTCACTGAGAATACACCATATTCGGATTCTAAAGGAAATCTAACGAACACGCTTCGCAAAACCTTATAAAAGTATTGATTAACCTCTAAAAACACCTAAACCCTGAAAACAACCCCATACAAGGAAATGTCAAAGACCTGGAAAGGTGCGCTGCTTGTTAGCGGCGAACCTGGCACAGGAAAGACCCGATGGATCAAAGAAGAAGCAGCTTTTGCAAAGGCCAAACTCTTTCGCTGGAATGCGCGAACAGATCGCAGTCTTCGTGAAGGGCGCGAGGTTCTTCATCAACAAGTTCGCTCCAAAGAGCGTCTTTTCGTTTGGATTGAGGGAGCGGATGATCTTACCCAAGAAGCCCAGGCGTTTTTAAGGCGCATTTTGGAAACTGCCGCTACAAATGTCACATGCGCCTTAGAAGTTCGTGAACTCTGGAAGCTCTCTCCACCCATTCTTTCGCGTTGTACGGTTGTCAGCATGCGTTCCGAGCAATCACAAAGAGCATTGCGCAGTAAGGCAATCGCAGCACATTGTGGGATTTCTACTTCTGTGGATTTGAGGAATATCCTTCCGGCTTGGAAAGATATTCCACAATTACGAAGAAATGGAGAAGACCCCTATACATATATTGATAAAATTATTGAAATCTACGGCCCCGAAATGAAATTAGTTCAGCAGTGTGTGAAGGCCATTGGGTCAGGATCTTCTCCTTGGATTCAATTAAGCCATTTTCTTTTGAATGCACCGCGTCCTATTTCAGAATGATATCTCCATCTATACTCCAGAGATTTCCGTGAATGGAATTAACGGGTGAAGGTGTTTCAGTATATACTGAAGCGAAGAGTGAATATACGAAACAGTTATGTCAATACATGTTACCGGCTCTTCAGCAGTATTTCCTCGATATGTTGGAAGAAGCAAAGGGGAAGGAGACGAATCCTAACAAGCTGCTATTGGCATTCCAGGGGTTGTTAGAGAATGTCCCCGAATGGAATGTAGATAAAGTTCAGCGTGAAACAAGCAGCTTAGCTTCTGGAACGCGGTGCGATTATCTAGAAGAGCTGCTAACAGCGGTATTCATAGCTCATACGAAAGTTCTATCGGCTATCCGTCTTACCACACGGCAAAAAAAGTTACAAATTACAATTCCACGCCTCGAGCATTTTCTTCATAGAACTCTTACGGAATGTTCTCGCCTGTTGTGGTCGAATACATTTCTCTTTTCTGTATCTGTTCCATCTATTGAGCGTCAGAAGAATCTCAGGCAGATTGAGTCTATACTTCACAATGGAATTCAACAGGCCATACGAAGTATGTTACCTGTGAAGAATATTCTTCGAGAATATTTGAAGGAGGATGGGGAAGAGGAAGAGGACGAGGTAGAAGAGAAGGAAGAAGAGATCGATGGGAAGGAAGAGGACGAGAAGAAGGAAGAGGACGAGAAGAAGGAAGAGGTACAAGTCGAGAAGAAGGAAGAGGTACAAGTCGAGAAGAAGGAAGAGGTACAAGTCGAGAAGAAGGAAGAGATACAAGTCGAGAAGAAGGAATGGGCAGGGGCAGAGGGCAAAAGCGACGATAGTAAAGAATTGCCCCCCTTTACAGGCCTTGATACGAATAATACGGTACTAGAAAAACAACCCGAAGCTGAACCCGAAGCTGATTCAGAGGAAGTTACAATTCTAGATGGTTCTCCGGAGCCGATGGATGGATTTGAAGATTTAGAAAACAAGGAAGAAACGCTCCAAATGGATTTTGAGGAATTAAGTTAATGCGCGTTATCCGACGCGTGTTTTTTTCCTATTGAGCGGCCAGAATGTCACAAACTCCCCTAGTCACTGGAATGATCCTAGGAGGTGTTGTTATTTCAGCGCTTGGAGCCGCGAGTTCCCAATTTGTAGAGAATAAGAATCCCACCATGAAAACTATATCTCGAGATTTCATTATAGGTGGTGTGATGGTCCTTATGATTATGCAGCTACTACCTGAATCATCCACAACCATTATAGAGTTTCTTCTTACACTTGTTCCGCTGACTCTGTTTACTGCGAGCAAACCAGAGGTAGAGGAAGTTGTCAAGATAGTAGAGGAAGTGGAAGTCAAAGTAGGTGTTCCGAAATTTTAAATTAATATATATTAAATGACAAAATTCTACCCAGGAGTTCCAAAAACAGAAAGAGAAAAATATGTAGAAAATCATCTCGTAGAAATCAGGCCATCCAACATACCCAATGCTGGAAATGGGGTATTTGCGAAAGAAGATATAAACTCTGGTGAAATGCTTGGGATTTATAGAGGAGAAGCACTTACCCCCGACCAGTTCACTAAAAGATTCAAGGACGTGGATTATGCCCCATATGTTCTCACACTAAAAAACGGGACAATAAATGTCGATGGAGAAAAAAAGGGCTATAACTGGGTATCACGCGTGAATGGTCCAAGGGGGACAACTATGAAAACAAACATATGTTGGGATGATGATGGAAATGTTTTTAGCAAACGTAAAATAAAAGCTGGGGACGAGCTACTTGTTAGCTATGGACCTTCTTATTGGAGAGGCTTTCACCGGCATCAGAAGAATAAGACTATGAAAAAGAAGAAGCACTCTAAATAAACAACTGCCATTTTTTGACATCCCCAACTTCTGACGGGTTCACTTGGAACTGGTCAAAAGCTGGATGTGTAAATTGCTGGGATGGAATCGCGTTATGTATAGATGTTGCTATATGATTATATAAATCAAAATTGGGAAACCTCTCGGATCCATCCGCATTGACTAGGACATTCTCACCATTGTCATCCACCATCCACGACCACAGGCAATTATAAAGTGGCGATACGGATTTAAGAACAGTAAGGCCTTCTTCCGAACTGAGGACTTCTTTACTCTCGCAGTTTTCGGGTTCTTCTGGGAAAAGAGCTTCAAACAAACTCACGGACAGTCGGCACAGATCAAACGAGGGGTTTGGGGGAATTTCAGGATCTGCTCCCTCGGTCAATGGTTCAAATGCGTATTGTCCGCCCGCATCATTCCCATCCCGAAAATCGTCACTGATGAATTGCGTTCCGTTTATGGTAAAAATGGAACGGCCATAATCGATGATCCGAAAGAGTTTTCCAAATGTAGGGACCTTAAATGTTGCGCCAGATTTGAGAGTGTAATATAAAAATTCCTCGCTTGTAGGAATCCATACAATATTATTGGTGTGGAGATCATTGTGCGTAAATCCAAACATGGCCTGGGCCACTGTAAGCGCGGCAATCACTTGAAACAGCCACGCAGACCACCGAATCTCCCACTCGGGCGTCCCATGTTTCGCCCCCACAAGTTCTATAGAATCAAGAAGCTCATCCATAGTGCCACTATTTTGTTCAATGGCGATAAGCATCACTGGGAAATCGTTCAATTCTGCGTATATCTTGTAAGTATCATCCACCTCTTCAGATGATGCATCGGATGACTCGGATTCACTGCGCTGATTATTCTCTGTGAATGAAATATCAGACATTCCATCTGAATGAAGAGATGCCATGTCATCGGAAATTTTGACATCTATAACTTCATCATCGTCCGAATCCAAATCCACAGAGATATCGCCTGCTTCTGAACCCGAATCCGAATCCGAATCCGAATCAAGAACAGATGGCTCGCGTAAATATTCATCCATGATATCCTGGGGAACATCTGTTTCAGGATGTACACGATCAAGGATGCATAGTTTGAAAAGGGAATTCTTCTGACCCCTCCAGAACCAGGGCGAAGTTCTATATTCGCCGATCTCTTCCGTCAGATTGTATCTATATATGTCGGCCCTAGCACAGAAAGCTCCATAAAATTCATTAAAGTGGGGTGAGATACCTTCATCTCGAAGGCGGCCAAGAGCATAGCTTGCTACAGCCTCTACATATGCCTGGTTCCAAGAATCCTGTAGTTTGGTCCATGCGGGAGCCCATGTTTGTGTATCCCAAGGCAGACCATTTTGCTTCGGCAAACTGTATTTCCCTTTCATCCATCGGATAGGATCCAGGAGGTGGGTGACTTTCATGTAGGCTGATTGCGACCGTGTTTCACTCGGGGATATATCTCCGGATACATCGACATTGGGCACGAGTTTCAGAAAACAGGGCCCCGATGTTCCGGAAATATCAATTCCCCTAATTCTCCACTTGGAATCGAGCCATACGCTCTCCTTGTGCTTCCCTTTGAGGTTATACAGACTCGATAGCGTGGGGAAAAAGGTCTGTAGGGAATGAAAGCCACGCACGGAACATAGCTCTTTAGGAAGAGGTGCTTGCCGGAAACGAGGAGAGGGTAGTTGCATTCCCCGGAGATTTGTATGCATTTCTTACGGAACATAAGAGCCTTTAGTTCGCGGTATGACGCACGCTAAAAAAGGTGAATGACTATGTAGTTGTTCAATGTCGGGAGCTGTGAATGTCTCATTGAAGAAGTTTGATATGCGAAAAGTCCCACAGGATGCCGTGGTTATTTTTATTGGGCGTCGTCGCACGGGCAAATCCACACTTGTTCGTGATTTGCTGTTTCATCACCAAGATATGCCACTTGGGACCGTGATTAGTGGGACGGAAGAATCCAACTCCTTTTATGGAAAAATGATTCCCCCTCTTTTTATCCATGGCGAATTCTCGGCCATGATTTTAGCCAATTACGTGAAGCGGCAAAAGATGATTATGGGCCGTATTCAGCGAGAGCAACAAGGGGGTGGAAAGTCGCGACTGGATCCTCGCTCCTTTATGATCCTGGATGACTGTATGTATGATGATAGTTGGACGCATGATAAGAATATTCGGTATCTTTTTATGAATGGGCGTTGGTTAAAGGTATTCTTCATTATCACGATGCAGTATCCTCTTGGTATTCAACCAGCTCTCCGGACCAACGTGGACTTTGTATTCATTTTGCGCGAACCCTACGCAACAAATCGCAAGCGCATTTTTGACAATTATGCATCCGCCTTTCCCAGTTTTGAGTTCTTCTGTCAAATCATGGACCAGTGTACCCAGAATTACGAATGCCTCGTGGTGGATAATACGAGTCAATCGGCAAAGCTGGAGGACTGTATTTTCTGGTATAAAGCCGATCTACACCCCGATTTTCGTATCGGGGCAGCCGAGTTCTGGCAGCACTCGGCCAACTACTTTCGCGATAAACAGGAAGAAGATGATAATGCCTTTGATCCTATGAATGCACGTAGGCTGAAAGGGCCATCCATCAATGTTCAGAAAAAGAACTAGGGGTGTTTCTACCCCATCGTCCATAGGTATCTTAATTTTGGCACATCACGATAGATGAATATAGATCTGTATTCAATTGGCATTATAGCACTTCTTGCATTTTTATTTTTGGTCGCGGATCGTATAATCCGCATCAACCCCATTCTGGCAAGCGAGGGATTTCAAGTATACGGGCAGCCTCAGCGATGTGGAACAGATTTAGAACCATGCCCATTTCCTAAACGCTGTATGAATGGATTTTGTTATAATACCAACGAACCCCAGCTTTATGATAGGAATCCCCTCCCGGTGGTCCCGTGAAATATGAGGAATCCTAGTAGATATGAAGGTTAGCAAAGGATATTCTCTGGTAGGCCTGCTCCTTGTTCTTGTCTTCGCCGTGGCGTTCCTCCCTGTAATCCGACGCACCTTTGCGCGTTCATTCCCCGAAGGCTTCCAGGCCAGTGGGGGGTTTGATTCTCGCAAGGGCGACTGCAAGGGTGTTACATGTAGCGAGGGTGAATTCTGTCAGGAGAATGTCTGCCGCCCTGTGATGGCACCTATTACGAATAATTACTTCCCTGGTAAATAATACAGAATCGTATCACAGAATAATAAATAAAACTTCTACAAGACGTTTTATTTATTAAGAGGAGGAGCTTCTAAAAATATCCATAGGCTCTCTCAAGGCCCAAATGAGAAATAGCGTGAACACCGATAGTAACAGAAAACAATAAGACTAACACGAGCATACGATAGGGGTCAAGGTTGCGCAGCTTATTCGTAAAAAATAAATATATCGCCAGAAACATCAATGCTCCACTGAGAATATGCGCAAGAATGGATGGGTGCATTATACTTATTACGCAGAATTTCCAGAAAGATCCTTCACTGTTTTACGGGCCATTGCAAGATCGGCAGGTCCCACGGAACTGAACATATCCGAGAATGATTCCGGTGAAGAGGTTTCATCCGAAATCATTTTCACACCCGCCTCCTCGGATCTCTTCGAAGTGTGCCTGCCACGCTGCTCCTTTTGGAACTGCTCGCGCTGCTCCTCATTCTCCTTATACTTCTTCATCAATGTATTCAGTTGCTCCTCGGCATATTCTTGCTCACCAATCTCGCTGGGCTCCGGATCCCATGGAAGCCATTTCCCGACTTCGCCTACAAAGATATTATGAAGTGTATCTTGGCGCTGGAGCTTCTTGGATCGGGCCACCGCCTCGCCTTGTGTCCCATAGACACCGCGAATCTTCAGACCACGAACCGTCGTTCGGAAATCGTTCTGTGCGTAAAATTCATCCTCCATCTTTGTCCTATTCGCAAACAGGAAGTCGTCATAGAGTTCCTTGAGCTTTGACTCTTTTAGCTCATGCTCATTGGTCTTTACAAAGTTGTGATAATCGTCCATGAGGGTATCCAGGCGGATTTTAGATTTACGACATATCTCTGATGCGCCGCTGAGATCCTGTTCTAGAAGTGAATCAGCTTCTTTGTCGAGTTTTGCGTTAATCCCAGTCACAAGGTTCATGAGATAGGCCTCCAGATTCTTTGTCCGGCTCTGGAATTCGTATGTTTTGATAAATTGGTTGAAAAGGAATACATCCTTATTTGCAAGGACCTTCTCCGGACTGAGGAAACTTAGGAGACAGAACCTCTGTCCTGGGATCTCAACATCCTCTTCCAGAAAATCCTCGTGCGCAGGGCTTGACATTCTGTAGTAGGCAAGAGGCTTTGCTTTAGATGGAAAAAACGCAGGAACTCGGAAAAAATCTCTATGTGAAATATAGAAGTTATGGACGCCACATCCGAGATACTGAATCGCATGATCAAATATTTGGTGGAGGGTCTGTTTGTGGCAGTGGCTGCGATCTTTGTTCCTCGTCACCGACTCCCTTGGGATGAGATCCTCACCCTGGGTGTAGTGGCCGCGGCTGTTTTCGCCATTCTGGATGTGGTGAGCCCCAGTATTGGAGCTACGGCACGCCAGGGCGCTGGGTTCGGTATTGGCGCCAATCTCGTCGGCTTTCCAGGTGCCCGCCTGTAAGGCGAGTATGGAGTCAATACGATATATTCCCAAGACTTTCGTCAAAAGATCCTTGCTGAATGACTGCCAAGCTCTAGATTCATAGCTGTACCACTGGGTGCTCAGCGATAAACATATCACGATATCCCTTAATAGGTTTAATAGCATAGCCGATCTGTTCCAGATACGAGAACAGTTCAGCCTTCAGTTTCTTCGCCGGCACCCCCTCGGCCTCCTTCCAGTCACCCCAACACTCAAAAAGAATATTGGGATATCCATTGCATGCCAAGGTCTCCTCTGCTCCCTTCAGAACTTCCAGTTCAAATCCCTCCACGTCCATCTTAATAAAACCGACATTTCGGAGGCGGAAGGAGTCCAGAGTCCTCACCTCTACTGTCAGCGACTTCCGCTGATTATCCGCCTCCGAGAGATACTGTATGCCATTCCCACCACCATCCTCCGATCGGATGTAATATTCTGTCTTTCCTTCTGAAGAGCCCAGGGCAAACGGATACACGGATATCCGCTCTTCAAGTCCCTGTAGAGCTACATTCGCGGCAAGATAACAAAATGTCTTTGGACTGCATTCAAACGCGTAGGTGTGCCGCGCCTTCTTACCACACGTCCACGCATATGTCCCAACATGCGCGCCAATATCTATAAAGTCCTTATCAGGTTTCATGAAGGTTTCTGTGACCCAGTTTATGAGTGAACGCTCCGCGATTCCAGATTGATAGAACCATTTTGCCACAGATAACTCTGGAAACAGAATGAGCTGCCGTTCCTTGTAATCAGCTGCGGCGGTAGGAAGACGTAAAAACAGCGGATCATCCGTTGAGGCGCTGCCTTCACGTAGTAAATACATATAGCTTTAATATTTATAGAGCTTTATGTGGCAAATTTCCATATATATTATACCATGTGCTTTTTTTATTCCTTAGATATAAAACACGTGACGTATAGCGACAATCTCAAACACTACGAATAAATTGCCATGCCAGATCGAGGCATATCTTCTCCCAGATCTTATCTTGAACATAGAGCTTGTCGCGATTCTTCAAGAGCGGAAAGGAAGAGAGATATTCGTCCAGTTCCAGCAACTCGCAGAATTTGTAAAGAACATAGGAATACGAAAGAAAATTGCTCCTGTCTTTGGGGCAATTTTTCTGAAAAGATGGCTGAATCTCTTTGAACATGTATCGCAACTTTTCCTCCACTTCTCTGCTCATCACTGGTGCGTGTTGCCCATTCAAGCGGTTCATAATATGCGGCACATGCTCGTAATATTTGTTATACTTGAGCTTTTTCAAAATCTCCCGCACCTTCTGGCGTGAGAGTGTTCTATAATCAAGAATACGCTCCTTTTTGAGTTCGGCGCAAATGGCCTCGTAGACTTCTTGTGGAATCTCCGTGCTTTCCTTGGCCTGGAATTGCGCCAGCCATTCATTAAAATGGTTAATACGTTTATAGGCGTAATAGGATACTTCGCGCGGGGGATCCTTATAGCTGGGTTTATCCGAATCAACGAGAACAAATTCCTGATATCCACATTCCGTACATGTGAAGACGGCCTCATTCGCGCTAAATATCATCTCCTTCTGACACTTGTCACATTCCCCATATGGATCATTCTCAATTTCGTTGGATCCGCGGACATGTTCAGGGTGAACCATTAGTAAATATTTTTCTAATAGTTTGTCCCGCCCTTGCTGGCTTCCTTGCGGCGTAGTGCTTACAATTCGTGTTGGATTTTCTGTCGCAGCGGCGGATTCTAGAGCTGCTAGAACAGACCCAGGCTTCGATGCGACTCGTTTCATAAGAGGCTCCTCGCCTTTCTGGATTTTTTCCTGAATTTCATAATAATCATACAAGATATCACCGGTGTTTAAAAAATAGTCATATAATTCATTTCCTCCATTACGTTTTTCTATTTCTTTTTCCAGATCTTTTATACGCTTTTGAAACTGTTCATATACGACCTCATCCCGTGTTTCACGACATGATTTCTGTAGTTGAGACATTTCCTCCCTCAAAGATTCAATATCTTTTTCACGATCAAGCATATTTTGGACTCGAAGGGTGTGAAGCGAATCCAGCGTAGTTCTAGCTTCAGGATTGCTCCGTTTCGTGGGACGAATCTTAAAAAATGCATCCTCTGATGTCATTCTTCATTTTGTTGAGGATGTTCGTTTAGGCTATATTCGGCTGCGCGCTCTCTCTCTAAAAAAAGAAGTCCCCGGCAGACCCCGTAAAATAGTCAAAAAAAGGGCGAAAAATTCAAGATCTCCCCGGCTTCGCTAAAAATCTCCTGCCCCCGTGAAATTTATTTCTTGTGAAGGGGTATAAACAAATGACGGGTGGCGGTTTGATGCAGCTTGTAGCTTATGGCGCACAGGATGTTTACTTGACTGGGAATCCCCAGATTACCTTCTTCAAGGTGGTCTATCGTCGTCACACCAACTTTGCCATGGAGTCCATTGAGAACCCCTTCAACGGGTCTCCTGGCTTTGGCAAGCGTGTGACCTGCACCATTCAGCGCAATGGTGACTTGATCCACCGCATGTACCTGCAGGCCACTCTGCCTCAGGTCACCCTCCAGACCAGCGATGGCTCTGGTGCCCAGTTCCGCTGGCTCAACTGGGTGGGCCACAACCTTGTCAAGTCCGTGGAGATTGAGATTGGTGGCCAGCGCATCGACAAGCACTACGGCAACTGGATGCACATCTGGAATGAGCTCACCCAGGAGGCCGGCAAGCAGGGTGGCTACGCCAAGATGGTTGGTAACGTGCCCGTGCTGACCAACCTGCTGGTGCAGGGTGGTGAGCCTTGCGACGATGACTGCGCCGGTGGGGAGCCCAACACCTCCAACGAGCAGGTCAACTGCGCCCCTGCCTACACCCTCTACATCCCTCTCCAGTTCTGGTTCTGCCGCAACCCTGGTCTGGCTCTCCCTCTCATTGCTCTCCAATACCACGAGGTCCGCATCAACTTGGAGTTCAACGACCTCCGCAACCTCTGCTGGGACGTCACCCCTCAGATCACCTCCAACTACCACACCATCCGAGACCGCGTGGCCGCCGCCAACCTCCAGGCCGCCTCTCTCTACGTGGACTACATCTACCTCGACACGGACGAGCGACGCAAGTTCGCCCAGGTGTCTCACGAGTACCTCATCGAGACCCTCCAGTTCACGGGCGCCGAGTCCATCACCTCCTCCGCCAACAAGCTCAAGCTGAACTTCAACCACCCTTGCAAGGAGCTTGTGTGGGTTGTGCAGCGTGATTCCTTCGTGTCTTGCGATGACACCGTGGTGAACGCCTGGAAGGGTCAGCAGCCCTTCAACTTCTCTGACTGGTGGGACCGCTCCGTGCTGGAGTCTGGTTACTCCGTCACCCGCGTGGAGGGCATGGCTGGCAAGAACCCTTGCGTCACTGCCCTTCTCCAGCTCAACGGCCACGACAGGTTCCAGGTGCGTGAGGGACGCTACTTTAACGAGGTCCAGCCCTACCAGCACCACACCAACGTGCCCGCCGTCGGTATCAACGTGTATTCCTTTGCCCTGCAGCCTGAGCAGCACCAGCCCAGCGGGACCTGCAACTTGTCCCGTATTGATAACACCACTCTGCTTCTGACCGTGTCCAACAACGCCGTTGGGTCTGTCACCAGCTCCTCCGTGTATGTGTTCGCCACCAACTACAACGTTCTCCGCGTCATGTCTGGTATGGGTGGTCTTGCATACAGCAATTAAAATTCTGGGAATCCTCCCAGTCCTTTGCGGCTATTTGTATTGTGTTTTGTATATTTTTAGCGCGTGATTAAAATTTAAGAATATAAATCATCTATATAAGGTAGAACCTTCTACAGATGGGATTATTGAGTTGACGTGGAAGACCATCAGGTGATATAATTTTCAAACCGGCACTTTATTGTGGATTATCTTTTTTAGTTTCTTCAACATTTTCATTATCACTATTAAACCATTCAGTCGTATCATAATTATTATCAAAATCATCAAGTTGTTCAGACACAAATTTTTCTACAAACTCAAGAAGTTCATCAAGTTCATAATCATCATTCTTTAACGAAATAAAAGAATTAATCGCATAGATTATATTTTTACCAGCAAACCATAATTGTCCCTTTATTTCATCAGTTATATAATCCCCAAAGTGCTCTTTAAATATATCCTGATAGCCATAACCAAACTCCATATCGGCTTCAAAACTTAACCACGTATCAAACATTCTTTCATAGTTTTCTGAAATACAATCTCTACAATATGAAATGAGTGAATTTCTAACCAACTCAAACTTCTGCTCATACGCCATTTGAATATTATATGTGTATAACATTTAAGTGTCGGTTTGAAATGCCCGTTGGTCTAAAATAATACTATTATTTATTAAATATGATGATAGCCCTTGTAACACTCGCAATTGGCGATAGATACTTGGAAATATATTCCCGCCTGTTTCGTGCCTCACAAGAAGCCTACGCGAAACGCCATGGGTATGAATTCAAAGTAATAACCGAATATTTAGACGATGATCTCATGCATAAAGATCTTGTAAGTTTTCAAAAGGCCCTAGTATTTTCACAGCCATGGAGCTATGATTACGATATACTTATTTTCATAGACGCAGATATTTATATACGAGCCGACTCGCCACCCATACACACCGTGGCAGATTTCACAGAGAAGATTGGTATCGTAAATGAATTCGCCCAACCTACAAAAGAACTACGGCTTGCCATGCAAGCAAGATGTGGATGGGAAACAAGCGCCACAGACTATTACAAATTATGTGGAATTCATCTGGAAACGGATGTCGCTCCGAACTCGGGCGTGATGATTGCTCGCCCTGCGATTCATGGAGAATATTTAAGAAAGATATATGAAACATACAAGGAAACTGCCATACATCATCCGAGAGGATATATATATGAACAGACAGTTATAGGATATTGCCTGGTGCGGGATGCCAAATATGTCTGTATTCCGAATGAATGGAATGGACTGTGGATGATTAACAAAATAATTTATCACGAGAAAGAGCTTCCTGCATTTATTGGGGAGACATATTTCACACACTTGGCTGGGAGTTTTCAATTTGACAAACTGTATGACTTTCTTTGCGCCCAATCCACCCCGGTGTCTAACCCCGCCCACAATAGGAATGGGGAAGGTATCGTATAGAACAGTGGGTGTCGCAACAATAGGGAGTATTCTCTTTAAAGGAATGTTAATAGAGTTTGTCTTTGACAGCGCGGATCTTCCCACAGTCAAAGAACACACATGGCATTTCGCATCTGGAAACTATATTGCCACATCTGTGAAAGTAGATGTATCGGGCGGCGAAATCAAAAAGCGGGAAGTCTATCTACACAACTTTTTAATGAAACCCGGACCCAGCCACATTGTTCAGCACATTAGTAAAAATGGCCTTGATAATCGGCGTGAAAATCTGAGATGTATAGATGCATCCGTGGCTACGACGGGACATGCGAAGAAAAAGAGGAATGTGGAGCTGCCACCGATGTGTGGTATTAAACCGGAAGATATTCCGAAACATGTATGGTATGTACAGGCGAACGGATATCACCGTGATCGCTTCGCCATTGAATTCAAGACAGAGGGGATTTTATGGAAGTCTACGAGTTCGAAAGAAGTGAGTCTCCAGGAAAAGTTGGAACAGGCCACGGCGAAATTAAAAGAGCTGTATGAACTCTATCCGCATTTGGATCCGAAACGGGAGGAGGAGAAGGTGGAGGCCTTAGACAGGAGCTTCAAGGAGATTCTTGCGACGACTCCATAACAACTTCCAGCGGGGCGGCATATTCACTATACGGCACAGCGGCGGAAGTGGGTCGGTCAAGTCCGAGCAACATCTGTAGAGCCTGAAAACGCCGATCCACAGGAGAACCGTTCAAACCCCGTGAAATCTGTTTCCAGCGCCATTCAAATTGGAGAGCTGCCCGATGATCTGGGAACCCGCGCACATGGCACACGCGCTCCCAGACGCGTCCATGAGTCGCTTTTGCTCCACCGGATTGAATCCCATTGTGCTGTCGTAAGCGTCTGTCCAGATCCGGCGTAACACCTACATATGTCTTTTGAGAGCCTTCGTCGCAGGTTTTCAAAAGATAACAATTCCAGCCGGCAACTTCCATCTGATATACATATAGATGGAGTTCAAAGCCTCCGCAGATGATATCTTTAGGCTCGGTGATATTGGCGACTATAAACAGGCGGATGATATATTGCCTATTGCGTCGGCCACCGTGATTGCTATTAACTTTGCCACTATTCTTACACGCCTGGGTGTAATTGGTGGGAATAGTCTGAATGCTTATTTTGACACGTTTGGCCTGGAAGGTATTCTTGCGAATACGAGCTTGATTGTTATCCTATTTCAAGTGGCCCGATGGGGCTATACGCGATTCTATACGGAAACGGGGCATGCGTGGTCTCCTTTTGTATTCGTATGCGCTCTTATTGTGGTTCAGCTTATTCATGATGTCTTATTTTATTACGGTGCCATTAATTTGATACCTTCAGGGAATAATGAAATGATTGATGCTCTTAAGAAATATTCGAAAGAACATGGTCCCCGGGCCCTCGCAGCACACGCGGCTTTCTTAATCTTTGTAGGCGCTCTTGCCATGTTTTTCAAGGAGCGAAGCATGATATTTATATTTATCACCGTATCCCTGTCGCTTTATATGCTTCCGTATGCGGTGACAACATTTGGCCCTAAACCGCCACCCCCACCTGCCCCGGAAAAGAAGAAAGAGAATCCGGATATGGCTGGATGGAACGGACCGAGATATTAAATCCTGCCATAGAATAGATGAGCGCAGAAAACGCTTCCTCGCCAACAGAGCAGGATGAATTTGGAAATCTTGTGAATAACAGTGGAGTTGCAGATAACTCGGCAGAAGTTTTTGCCAACAATGCTGCCAATAACTCGGCAGAAGTTCCTGCCAATAACATGGTGAACACTGCGACCAATAATATGGCCAACAATGCGGCCAATAACTCGGCAGATGTTCCTGCCAATAACATGGCTAATAACATGGCCAATAACTCGGCAGAAGTTCCGGCCAATAACATGGCCAATAACTCGGCAGAAGTTCCGGCCAATAACATGGCCAATAACTCGGCAGAAGTTCCGGCCAATAACAATGCGGCCAATAACTCGGCAGAAGTTCCTGCCAACAATGCCGAAGCAGAACTTGCCGCTAGTATGAATCAGGGTGAAAATATAGCTGTTCCTGCTTTACCTACGAAAAAGCCGATGAGTGCCACCGCAAAATCGGTTCTAGACGATCGCATGAAAACATTTGAAGATTTAAAAGCAGCTTATGCGAATACATTTGGTAATGCGCCCAAGGCACCCAAGGCCAAGGCCTATGAGGCATTCGCACTTCACAAGATTCGTAAAGAACAAGGTGAAAATGCGTTTCAGGCAAAGATGCAGGAATACATTGATAGAAATCAGGGGAAATTCGCATCTAAGACAAAAAAGGTATCATTTCCAAATGTCTCCGCGGCGAACAACTCTACTCAAAAGAAATCCGTGGGGGCATCTATGAAGGCCATGGGGGAATCTGTGAAGAAGCTTGTTGATTCAATGATTTCCTTGGCGCAAACGAATAGTGGAGAGGTATCTAAGAAGCACAGGAAAACACGGTCCAACAAGGGGAAAACGCATCGCCGCAGCAAGAAATGAATGAATTCATAAAATTGATACTGTGTTGTGCATCATGGGATGTTTATAAGATCATGTCGGCATTCTTGAATATCGTAAAACCATCTGAACCCTGTGGCACTATGCCCCAGAAGCTTGCGATGGAGTTAAAGTTCGCGTTAGACCCCTTTCAGCAACACGCCGTAGCTGCAATAAGCCGCGATGAAAATGTTCTCGTAACAGCGAAAACGGGATCTGGAAAGACTTTCGTAGGTGAATATCAGATTGCACACAGCCTGGCAAAAGGTGGGCGTGTCTTCTATACAACCCCTATCAAGTCACTCTCCAATCAGAAGTTTGATGATCTCAAGCGCATGTATCCGAGTGTGGGAATTATGACGGGAGATATTAAATATAAACCAGACGCCGATGTCGTAATAATGACCACGGAGATTCTCAGAAATCTCCTCTTTAAACATGATTCGGCGACGAAGAATCTGGGAATTACCGCGGCGCTGAGCCTGGATCGTCTAGATGCGGTGGTCTTTGATGAATGCCACTATATCAATGATCGGGATCGTGGGGCCGTATGGGAGGAGACAATGATTCTTCTCCCCCGCGAAGTGAATCTTGTTCTTCTTTCGGCAACCATTGAATCCCCTGAAATCTTTGCGAGCTGGTTGGGTGAATTGAAGCAAAAACCCATTCATCTCATTTCTACACAATACCGAATTGTCCCACTTCTCCATGCCGTGTATCAGGGGGATCAGCTCGTGCCTATTATGGACGCAAAAGACCGATTTGAGGCCCAGAACTATAAAGGGTGGCTCGGATGGCGAAAAGGGGAGTTGAAAATGGCGGAGGATCACAAGGCCTTGGTGGCCGATAGGAGGCGCGGAGGATATGAGGATGGACCTGTGAGCCGAAAGGGAGGTATCAAGGCATATAAACACCAGATGAATGAATTGGTGTCTCGCCTTCAGGAACAGAATCTTCTCCCAGCTCTCTTCTTTGTCTTCTCGCGAAAGGATTGTGAACGATTCGCAGAGAATTCGGAACACACCCTATTGGATTCTTCGGACACGGCCTCTGTAAAACATATTCTTGATTTCCACCTGCACCGGTATGGCGAGAATTTATTGCGCATGCCACAATACAATACCTTGCGCCCCTTGTTAGAACGAGGGATTGCCTTTCACCACAGTGGCCTGTTGCCTGTTCTCAAAGAAATCGTGGAGATTCTCTTTGGCAAGGGATTTGTGAAACTCCTCTTTGCCACGGAGACGTTTGCGGTCGGTATCAACATGCCTACAAAGACAGTGGTCTTTACTGCCTACAGGAAATATGATGATGCGACGGGGGGGCAACGCATGTTAAACACGGATGAATACATACAGATGGCGGGGAGGGCGGGGAGGCGCGGAAAAGACGACAAGGGGCTCGTGCTATATCTACCCGATAGACATCCGGAAGATTTGGAGGATGTGCGGCGAATGATGACGGGGGCGAAATCAACGTTTCAGTCCCGCATGACCTTTCACTACGACTTTCTACTGAAGACGCTCCAGTCGGGGAACTTGGATTGGATAAAGCTCCTTCACCAATCCTATTGGTATAAAAGACATCAGGCGCTCCTCGCAGGTGTCTCTGCAGAGTTGAAAAAGGAGGAGAAAGCCCTTGCGGAATTTACAGTGACGCCGGCAGAGTTAGAGGCTATGGAGCAGCGTGACGAGCTGGCCGCAAGATTGAAGGGGGCCGTAAATGCGGCGAAACGAGAGGCGCAGAAGGCATGGGGGGCTTGGGAGAATAGTCACATGGGGCCACGCTGGGGCGCCCTTGTAAAAGATGTCTGGCCGGCATATTGTGCAACACGGCGAAACATAGCGCAACTCATACGCGATCTGGATTCTATGGGAGATCCTACCGCGGGTGTGTGGCCGAGCCTACGGTCCCTGGGAGCAATGGGATTCTTAGAAGAGCCTGTTACCGACTTACGGCTCACGAGCCTGGGCACCATGGCGACAGAAATAAATGAGGGCCATCCTATTCTTATGACGCAGGCATATTCGCAGGGCCTATTGAAGGAGCTGAGCGCGGAGATGATTCTCGCCGTGCTGACCGCCTTTCTACAAGAGGGGAAGGAGATGCCTTCTCTCCAGTCATTGGATGTGCCTCAAGAAGTCATACACGCCCTAGAGAACATACAGAGAACAGCGAGCGAGAATCAGCGCTTTGAATTGAAACATCCCCCTCGCAATTCCTATTGGGAGTTGAATACGGCCTGGGTAGAGCCGGTATGGTTATGGCTTCAAGGTGCCACCCTACACCAGCTGTGTATGGACTATGACTGCTACGAGGGGAATTTCACGCGGCTTCTATCGAAAGTTGGAAATCTGTTAGAGGAATTGCGTTCTCTAGCAACTCTGGCCAAGGACACGGAGATGCTAGAAAAAATGCGGGGAGTGGAGGAAAAGGTCATGAGGGATATGGCGGTCTGTGATTCGCTGTATTTAAGGCTCTGATACCTCAAACTCAAACTTGGAATCGGCATATTTATGAAACGCGTGGAGAGACTTGTAGGTATAGGATGGAGGACTGGTGCCCTTCCATTTCGGCGTGTTTATCAGTGTTTCAACCCATTCTTCATTTTCACTGACTTTACAAAATGTTTTTCCCTTCCAAGGCCCTGGGTATGCAATTTTCCAGCTTGAAAACTGATCTACCGTTTTCTGTTTCAACTTCTTACAAGAGCGGCAATAGAAATCCTGTTTTTTGATACGTTGCATAATACAGCCAAGAGGTTTATCACATCCTTTACAATTCAACTTTGGGTTCAACCATCTCTGAACACAGTCTGATCCAATGATACATTGCTCCCTAGTGATTTTATTTATGATAAAGTAATTTTCTTCTATTTGATGCGTACATATACACTGAGATGCCGCTCCATGACACTTCATGGCAAGCTCCCATTCTTGTATGAAATCCCCCTTATTTATAGACTTTTTCCGCATCTCTCTCTCAAATATATCAGCGTAATAGGTAGCTTCTCCCATACGAATATCACTTATATTCCTCGCAAATCGAGTCAATTTTTTAGACCGCTGAACATTTCAA